>R24__coassemble_148_pt1 | contig 53248 bp, 40 predicted proteins | sample R24__metabat2_high_PE_045 | metagenome-assembled genome bin R24 | reverse complement strand
GCCCTATTATCGTTCTTTTTTCACCGTAGCAATAGTTTTTATAAAAAAACTTTTCTCAATATTGAAAGATAAAGATATTCTTGTTTAGAATCTGAATCCCAGTGTTGCTTGGATAAGATGTTTATGGCGAGTTACTTCTGTAGGGTTAGGGTCTGATGTCCAAGAACCATTACCTGCAGCATCAAAGTTGTATTCGTCATAAACATAGTACTTAGACTTCTGTGTGCCGTAAGCGTATGCAACATCAAAGGTACATACCTTACCCTTGTATCCTAAACCGAAAGTAATATATTTCCAAGAACCATCATTAACATTCTTTTCTTTGTAAGGGTTTCCATACATTGCGTAACCTGCTCTCAAATATAGACGGTCAGCTTTCAATTCTCCGCCAAGTCTTATATTGCTTGCACCTTGGAAAGTGTTTTCTATATCGGAGTTAAGTACGGTTTCTGTAGAAATATTGTCGTCCATATCAAAAGACATCATACTATAGTCTGCATATTCGTAATCTAAACTCAAAGTACCTGAGATTTTGGATTTATTGTTTCCGATTACAAAGGCTGTGCTTCCAATAAAACGCCAAGGAGATTGCATTCTGTATGTTATAGGATTGAACCAACCGCCAGAAGTGGAGGTATAGGATACGCTCTGATAGAAGTCATCATCTACGCTGTAGAAAGTAGGAGTATGAATAGCTGCACCTATACGCCAAAAGCTAACAGGCTTTACTATAGCACCAACTTTTAGGTTGAAACCAGCAACAGAAAGGTCTTGTTCTGTATTGTAGTTGTATTTACCTGTTCCATTTACGTTGGTAACAGTTTCAGAAAACATATACTTAGCAGTGTATTCTCCAAAAGGAATGCCTACTGTTGCACCAAGATAAAGCATATTCTCATAGTTAGCAGAGAATGACATGGAGAATTCATTCAAATAACCACTTTCTCTAAAAGCTATTATCTGGTCAAAAGTACCGTTGAAATACTCAGAAGAAAAGACATAGTCAGTATCCATATCTATTACGCCTGATCTGTAGAAGTCTTCATTAGCAATATCTTGATCATCATACTGAAGGTCTAAAATGCCATCACCATCTGCATCAAAATTATTGATATAGTTAGCATCTATATATGAACGGCTAAGGTTTGGTCTTGAAATCTTTATTCTATTGTTGAAATTCATTAAACGGTTTAGTCCAAAAGACAACTGAACGTGTTTCCAGGCAGACTTTTTACCATTGTTAAAGTCTAAAACTAAACCAAGATTCCCATAATTGAAAGAAGGATGTGAGTCTTTACTTACCAAACCATTGTAGTTTGACTTTGTAGAATTCATATCCAAACCCAAAGAAAAGGTTAATTCACTTGAACGATACAATCCTAAGCCTGCAGGATTATAATGTGCAGACATAATATCTCCTCCTAAGGCTCCGATTGCTCCTCCTTTGCCAACAAAAGCTGCTGTTCCATTCATCCCATATTGAGAAAACATCAAAGGATAATCCACTGTTTGAGCATTAACCAAAGATAGTCCCAACACACTTGCCAATACAAAAATTAGTTTTTTCATCTTTTTATAATTGTTTTTATTATTAACGACTATATACCTTATTTATTATTCTTTTTTTGAGTATTATTATCTTCTTCTGCCACCTCCGTTTGAATGTGAGCCAGAGTTTCTGTTCATTGAAGAAGATCTATTGCTGTTTGTTGAACGATTAGTATTTACAGAACGAGTATTATTGTTGTTTGTATTTCTCTTGTACTCATTAGAGTTTCTTTGCTGACGTTCTTTCGCAGGTGTATAGGAACGAGTGTTGCTTGTCTTTACACGAGTGTTGTTAGTATTTCTTCTACGAGTATTGTCATCTACGTTAGTGTTGTTATTTCTGTTATTTGAACGTATAGTGTTGTTATTCGTTCTCGTTGTTCGTGTTGTAGGATTACCATATCGTTGAGTATATTTTTCTCCAAAAGTCTGATTGTTGCTTATGCCGCTTGTACCTGTAGTGTTGTTGTAACGAAATCCTGTTTCTTGATTACGGTTTCTGTTGTTTGGAGTACGAGACATATTATAATTAGGCCTATTATAAAAATTAGAGTTTCTATCCCAAGAATTGTAGTACCAAGGTGCGTGATAATATCCCCAATAGTGAGGAGAATGCCAACCATAATAGTAATTCCATCCCCAAGGATTATGCCAATAGAATGGGCGGTGCCATGTGTAATAACTCCAACCCCAATAATATGAAGAAGGATACCACCAACGATAACCTAAATAAATACTTGTTCCCCAAAGTAATGGATCTGGGTCATACCAACAAAGATCTGTATAATAATCATCATAGTAATTATATATTATTGTTGGAGAGTGGAATCTTCTGATTCGTGCTGTGTAAGCATAATCATAATAATCATCTATATTAAAAACAGTATCATCAAGATTATAGTGATGTTCTTCTATATCTTCTTCCTCCTTTTCCTTATTCTCTTTAGCTATGGCTTCTCTGTAAGCACGCATTCTTTCCTCCTGCTGCTTCTTTTCTAACTCTTGTTGTTTTTCAAAGGCTTCATCTTGCTCTTGTATCTCTGTGTCATCAAGATAAATATCATCATAAACAAAGCCTGAGTTCTCCACTGCACAAGAGACAGCAAGAAATGCAACTATTGTAGCCACAACACCTAATTTCCAACTTCCTTTTTTCAAAAAATTCATAATATACTCCTTTATTTTATTATAGATTAGTTTATTTTTTTGTAATTTTGCAACGTCTTTTAAACAAGACCTCAGTTATTTTGAAACAAAAACTATACCAAAAATAACAATATAATGGCAAAAGATTTCGTAAAAAGAGAAGAAAATTACTCAGAATGGTATAATGAATTGGTAGTACGAGCAGATCTTGCAGAAAATTCTTCTGTTAGAGGCTGTATGGTAATCAAACCTTACGGTTATGCAATATGGGAAAAAATGCAACATACTTTGGATGCTATGTTTAAGCAGACTGGTGTTCAAAATGCTTACTTTCCTCTGTTTATTCCCAAGTCTTTCTTTGAGAAAGAAGCAGAACACGTTGAGGGTTTTGCAAAAGAATGTGCTATTGTAACTCATCATCGTTTAGCAAAATCTCCTGATGGCAAAGGATTAGTTCCAGATCCTGAAGCAAGATTAGAAGAAGAACTTATCGTTCGTCCTACTTCTGAAACAATTATCTGGGATACTTATCGTAAATGGATAAAATCTTATAGAGACTTGCCTATTCTTTGCAACCAATGGGCTAATGTCGTTCGCTGGGAGATGAGAACAAGAATGTTTCTTCGTACTGCTGAATTCCTATGGCAAGAAGGACATACTGCACACGAAACTTCCCAAGAAGCAGAAGAAGAAACAATAAAAATGATGCACGTTTATGCAGATTTTGCTGAAAAGTATATGGCTATGCCTGTTGTAAGAGGAGTAAAGACTGCTAATGAACGTTTTGCAGGAGCTGTAGATACTTATTGCATTGAAGCAATGATGCAAGACGGAAAAGCACTTCAAGCAGGCACTTCTCACTTCTTAGGTCAGAACTTTGCGAAAGCATTTGATGTTAAGTTCCTTTCTAAAGACAACAAGTTAGAATATGTATGGGCAACTTCGTGGGGTGTTTCTACAAGATTGATGGGTGCGTTGATAATGACACATTCTGATGACAATGGTTTGGTTCTTCCTCCAATGTTGGCACCTTTGCAAGTTGTTCTTATACCTATTTATAAGACAGACGAAGAAAAACAGATGATAGATGAACTTGCAACAAAGATTCAACAAGAACTGAAAGCTAAAGACATCACAGTAAAATATGATGATGACAATAAAACCAAACCAGGTTGGAAGTTCAACGAATATGAGTTCAAGGGCGTGCCTGTTCGTTTGACCTTAGGAGCAAGAGATTTGAAAGAAGACAAGATAGAGGTATTCCGCAGAGATACTTGCGAAAAACTTTTACACCAAACAGAAGGTATATGCGAATATATAGAACAACTTCTAAAAGATATTCAAGACAATCTATTCCAAAAAGCACTTAATCTTAGAGAACAGAAAACAAGAAAAGTTGATACTTGGGATGAGTTCAAAACAGAAATAGAAAAAGGTGGCTTCTTACTTTGTCACTGGGATGGAACAACAGAAACTGAACTAAAGATAAAAGAAGAAACTAAAGCAACTATTCGTTGCATTCCTTTAGATAATCCTCAAGAAGAAGGCAAATGTATTTATACAGGCAAACCTTCAAGACAACGAGTAATCTTCGCAAGAAACTATTAAGAGCGACTTCGCTTTATACAACAAAAGCCGCACAAAGTTAGCTTTGTACGGCTTTTTCTTTATATTCTATCCAAACTATTCTGCCCAGGATTTTAGTTCTTCAAGTTTAAGGGCTGGTATTTGTAGTTTGTTTTTCTTTCTAAGTCCGTTAAGGTCATTAAACAGTTTGTTGATATTTGCAGATTTTAGATTTTCTAATGTACCTATACCTGCCTTTCTTAACAAATCTATCCATTCTTCTGGTATTCCTTTTTCCTTAAAATCGTCATCAGAAGATATAGCTTGCTGAACTTCTGGCTTCATTTGAGGGAAGAACAACACATCTTGAATACTGTTGGAATCAGTCATCATCATTGCCAATCTATCTATTCCTATTCCTAAACCAGATGTTGGAGGCATACCAAATTCTATTGCTCTTAGGAAGTCTTCATCCAAAACCATGCTCTCAGGATCTCCTCGTTTTCCAAGTTCAAGCTGTTCTTCAAAACGTTTTCTTTGGTCTATTGGGTCGTTTAGCTCAGAATAAGCATTACAAATCTCTTTACAATTACATACTGCTTCAAATCTCTCTACCAAACCTTCTTTGCTTCTGTGTTTCTTTGCTAAAGGAGACATTTCAATAGGATAATCATAGATAAATGTTGGCTGAATAAGTTTTCCTTCACAAGTTTCACCGAATATTTCATCTATAAGTTTTCCCTTACCCATTGTTTCATCAATAGGAACATTTAGTTTCGTAGCAGTCTCTCTTAGTTGCTGTTCATCCATATCAGAGATATCTATCCCTGTAAAATGTTCTATGGCTTCATACATTGTATATCTCTTCCAAGGACGCTTGAAATCAATAATATTCTCTCCTACTTTTACCTTAGTTGTTCCATGAAGAGCAAGAGCAATTCGTTCTACCATTTCTTCAACAGTATTCATCATCCAGAAATAGTCTTTGTAAGCTACGTAAAGCTCCATCTGAGTAAATTCAGGATTATGAAAACGGTCCATACCTTCGTTTCTGAAATCCTTGCTAAACTCATAAACACCAGCATAGCCGCCTACGATAAGTTTCTTCAAATAAAGTTCGTCAGCTATTCTAAGATATAAGTCCATATCTAAAGTATTGTGATGAGTTTTGAAAGGACGAGCAGCGGCACCTCCGTAAATAGGTTGCAAGATAGGAGTTTCCACTTCCAGATAACCTTTTTCGTTAAGGTAGTTTCGCATTGTATTAACCAAAATAGTACGCTTAATAAAGGTATCTTTTATTTGTGGATTAACAATTAAATCAACATATCTCTGACGATACCTTTGTTCAGGATCAGAAAAAGCATCATAGACCTTGCCGTCCTTTTCTTTTACCACAGGCAGTGGTCTTACACTCTTACAAAGAACAGTCAATTCCTTAACATGAACACTTATCTCTCCCATTTTAGTTCGGAAAACAAAACCTTGAACTCCTATGATATCACCTATATCAAGTAGTTTCTTAAATACAGTATTATACATCGTTTTGTCTTCACTTGGACAAATCTCATCACGGTTTAAGTACAGTTGTATTCTACCTTGTTCGTCTTGAATTTCACAGAAAGAAGCAGCACCCATGATTCTACGGCTCATGATTCTTCCTGCTATCTTTATATCTTGAAATTTAGAATTGTCTTTATCAAAACCTTCTTTTATCTCTTGGCTATTTGTATTTACATCATACATCGGAGCAGGATAAGGATTGATACCCAATCGTCTCAATTCTTCCGCATCATTTCTTCTCTGCAATTCTTGTTCGCTAAGTTCCATATTCTTTATTATTTTTTGCAAAATTACAAAATCTTTATAAACTCTTAAGTTTAATTGGATTTTTTTATATAACAACACAAATATTTTGTAATTTTGCAAGCCGATTATTCTTGATATGACAAACAGATTATTTGAGAAAATATTTGACTTCTTTTTCAAAACAAAGGAATATATCTTTTACTCTCTTAAAGCAAAAGACGAGTACTCCGTTCATTCTCCTTTGGTATTTGATTTCTACACTAAAGCCGTAAAGAACTCAAAACTTTCTCTCAAAGAAAAGATTCATAACCATTTCTCTTCCTTTGCAATAGAGGATTGCAATTCTTTTAGTCTGATAAACTCAAAACTACAAGAGGAAAGCGACAACATAATCATCATTATTGAGAACATACATTCAAACATAAGGAACCATAAGCAATGGAAAAGGCTATGTGAGTTAGACGATGTCTTCACCAGCATAGATTTTTTTTCACTCGGACTTATAATAAAAAGTAGTAAATTAATAAAAAGACAGCATTATATCCTATGGAAGTAAATAAAAGAAAACCATCTTGGCTCAAAATATCATTGGAAAACGGAGAAGAATACCTTAAAGTAAAGAAAGTTGTTGAGCTGAACAAACTTCACACGATATGTTCCAGCGGCAGATGTCCTAATGCAAGCAAATGTTGGGGAATGGGAACGGCTACTTTTATGATAGCAGGAGATATTTGCACTCGTTCTTGTAAGTTCTGTGCTACAATGACGGGAAAACCAAAATCTTTGGACGAAAAAGAACCTGAAAAGATAGCCTCTTCTGTTAAACTTATGGGATTAAAGCATTGTGTTATAACTTCTGTTGATAGAGATGACTTAGAAGACAAGGGTGCAGAACATTGGAGAAGGACTGTTGAGGCAATACGCAAAGAAAACCCTAACACAACAATAGAGATTTTGACTCCTGACTTTAACGGCAAGGAAGATCTTTTGGATATTGTCTTCTCTTCTAAGCCTGATATATTCTCACATAATATGGAAACAATACAAAGACTCTCAGATGCGACACGTTCAAGAGCCAAATACGATGTCAGCCTAAATGTTTTGAGATATGCTTCAAAGAAAGGTTTTCTAACTAAAACAGGTATAATGGTAGGTTTAGGTGAAAAACCTGAGGAAGTGGAGCAAGTGATGAAAGATGTAAGAAATGTAGGCGTCCAACTATTTACCATAGGACAGTATCTTCAGCCTACAAAGAAACATCTTGAAGTTCAAGAATATGTTACTCCAGAACAGTTTGCCAAATACAAGGAAATAGGAATGAAAATGGGCTTTGCAAACGTGGAGAGCGGTCCATTGGTACGTTCTTCCTATATGGCAGAAAAATCTTTCTTGGAATCCAAACTTAAAAAAGGGTAACGCTACCCTTCTCATTTGTTTACTATTTTTGTGGAACTCTTGTTTTTAAAGCAAGAGTTCTTTTTGATTTTCAATAAATTAGAAACACCGAAAAAAGTCTTAGTTTTAATAAAAAAAGATCAAGTCTTTTGACCAACCATAAAAACCAACTCTTTTGATACTAAACATCAACTCTTTTAACCCTAAACATCTTGATGTTTTTTTTATGTTCATTTTCTTATTTTTTTCTTCTTTTTCTTTTAAAGAAAATAAGCGATATGAGAATTATTAATCCGCAGGGTTGTTATAAAAAGTCTTAGTCTTTTTTTGCAAAAGATTATCATTCATCAACTCATACAGATATGCTGGGCTTTGCACATAAAGTTCGGCCTCTTCGTCTTGTAATAATGTCATCAATGGTGAATTATATACCCGTTCCATTGCTTGCTCAACAGAACAGCCTGTATCTTCAATAAAATATTTAACCAACTCACTCAGAACGTAGTCTGTTAAATATGTTGCCATTTGGTGATGAGTCAACTGTTTCATATCAATTCTGTATTAACTTTTGTTATATATTGCAATGCACGTTCTGTCCCAAAATAATATTGTTGATCAAGATACTTATCTTGTAACAATTGTGCAGCCTGATTTGGAGAATAGATTCCTTCGTGATAATTAGTTAACTGCAAAACAACTCCATCGTCAGCTATAGGTCCAACGACAATATCATAATCATGTATTTGTTTAATGTTTTTTCTGTTACGATTTGCATCAATAAACAACAACCATTCAACACAAGCTTTTTCAGGGAAAATCTTTACTTTCAGTCCTGATTGTAAAGCTAATTCATTGAACTCGTATGTTATCAGAGTAGGGTTACCACCAAATAATCTTGCTTTCTTCTTCGCCATTCTTTCTGCTGTTGCTTTATCCTTTGTTAGATAGAACCCCTTTCCAAAATCCTTGAATTGCAGACCATGAGAAATATTGATAGACACAATATCTTGATTTGTTCCGTGATATAGTTTCATGCAATGAGTCCTCCATTCTTTTTGCAGACAACAAGTAAATCTTCTATTGTCTCATCCATAGATTGCAAATGTTCAACATCGTAAAACTCTATCAGAAATTCCAATCCCTTATGCTTTTGTAAATAGCGGAAAGCTGTCTGCCTGTCCATTGCAAAACGCATGGCAAAAGCATGTATCACTGCAGTCAGAAAAGGAATCTCGTACTTGCTCATGTCAAATATTTATTTATTATAACGTTTTGCAAAGAAGATTATTGCATTAATGAAGTTATATTTATAAATAAGAGGTTTTATTTATAGAAGACAAAATATGATATCATTGAAAAAAGAGTGAAAAATTCGGATGAATTTTTCACTCTTTTTTGTAGCAATACTCATCTTTTCTATGAAGGGTTTTCGTGTCTTTCATAATTACGAAATTTTTCGTCACGAGATTTTTCACAAAGATAAATAATTTGTTTTTATATAATTATAAAAGTAAAGGAAAGATTTCACTACAATTTTTCTTATGCTTCTTTTTCAAAGTAGAATTTATAGTAACGCAAGCCTTTTTCTTCATCTTCGCCTATCTCTACCCTATCTCTTTTGCCATGAATATAGATAGTAAAATTCTTATCCAATTTGATAACACTTCTAAGATAACGTGATGCTTTTTTAAGGGCTTCCTCATTTAGAATAAAACTGTCGTCAAGATTCATCTCATATTCTTTTTCGTATGCTCCTTTATAAAGTCTGAACTTATCTTTGAGGTCATCATTTTCCATCACCTTGTCGGAAAAAGTTTCGGTATCAAAATTTTTGTTTTCCTTAAAATAGGCTGATGTTTTGTTTAATATTTCTGCTTGGTCAGCCTTTGTCATCTCATACTCTTGAGGAAGATAATCAACAACAAAGTTCTTACAAAGAGAAAGCATATTCTCTGTTTGGAAGAAAGAGTCTCGTCTTTGACGCAAAGAAAGAAAATCATCTATCCAATAAACAGCCTCATTCCCTTTAGAAACATTATCAACAACGGCAACAACAAAACCATCTTCTCTATCTTTGTTGAAAACAATACAACCTTTGTCTAATTTATTAATATTTATCCCATTGTCTTGTTCTATGTCAAAATTATCTCCTTGAGGAAAGACTTTGAGATAAGTCTCCTTGTTCTCACTCTTGAAAATACCTATAGCATCTACAATCTCGCCATCCAAATAGCATTGAGTCATATAAGTAACATATAACTCACCACTTTTAATATTGGGATGAATAGAAACGTCATAAAGATGTTGAGCTATATTGCAACTCTCTTCATACAAATTGTTTTTAGGGTCATCAAAGATATTACATATACAGTTGTACATACCATTGAAACCTACATCAGCATCATTACTGAAGACATAATATTGACTACCCTTAAAAGGCGTTGTAAAATATTTTAAAAGTAAAGATGATATATCACTATTCAGAATAAAAGGAGTAGATGATAGACTAAGAAGTTCTCCATTTGCTTTGTTCCCTACTTTATGCAGCACTAAACGTTCTAATACTGCATCTTCACATGTCATCATATTTGTATATATTTTTTGTTTATTAGAATTTTAATGTCATACCCAAAGAAGGCATTATTGGAAGTTGATCTATACGCTCAGATGTTATCCTATCATAATAGAACATATTGTTACGATTATATACATTGGTAACAGAAAGATTTACCTCTAAGATAGAATGATTAAACACATTGAAACGTTTTTTTGCTGATATATCCAGTCGATGATAAGCTGGCAGTCGTTGTGAGTTTAGAGAACCATAGATTGTTTGAAGTTGTCCATTAGCAGTAGTATAATCAAAGTCAAGAGAAGAAATAGGAAGATATTCAACAAAACCTTGTGTCCCTGTGAAAGGAAATCCAGAACCATAGTTCCAACGAGCCGACAATTCAAAGCTTCTATCCATACCAAATTGATAAGAAACCAAAACATTGATGTTGTGTCTTCTATCATAATGAGGACTATAGGTCATAAACTCGTTTTCTCTTTCTACCTTTCCGTATGAATATATTGCCCAAAGATAAAATCTTCCATCAGAATATAAAAGACTAACATCTCCTCCGTATGCTCTACCTTCTTCTATTGCAAAGGTTTTAGTAAGATACTCTGGCAAATTTGAATTAAGAGCCGTGTTGTCATAGAGTTTATCTCTATTTACTGAGATAAGATTAGACATTGTCTTGTAATATACTTCTGCATTGAGTGTAAGGTGTCTTACTATATCCCACTCTACTCCAAAGATAATATGATTGGATTTTTCTACATAATGATTTATCTCTTTACCGCGAAATGTTGAAACAACACCTCCATATAAATCTGGTCCTGCAGTAAGAAAACCTGTGAATAGGTTTACTATATCTCTATCACTTTTGGTATCTATGAAACTTTGAGAATACATTCCTTCTGCTGCCTTGAAACGAAACTTGTCTGTAAGATTATATTTCAAAGACAACTTCGGTTCTAAAAGCATCTCATCTAAAGAAACATAATAAGAGAATCTTACACTTGGTTCATATAGCAACTTACCCCAAAAACCTTTGAAAGAAATAAAAGCTCCCATATCTGTAGAATTATCTACTTGCTCCTCTGTCATAGAAGAAAACATAGAGGTAGTTTTGTTGGCTATCATTTCCAAACCATACCTCAACTGGTTCTTATCATAGAAAGATGTTGAAGTAAGCATACCTGAAAAAGAGCCTATCTTACTATTCTGCTTGCCTTCAAAAGTGGTAGCATCCATATTCATTTCATACATGGAATAAGCTATAGTCCCTTCTACCAATGAAGAACTTCCTATAGGTAAAAGGATAAAGTTTGCACCCAGACCAAGATTTTTCCAATTGAAGTCTGCCACATTTCTATAACCTTTTACATCATCGGTAAAGTTAAAGCCAAAAACATTTAACTTACTACCTCCGCTACTAGCAAGCGTCATCTTTCCATAAATATCAAAGAAATCGTATGGTAATTCATTATCAACATAACTATACAATGACTCCGAGGTTGAAGAAAGATAAGATTTCTTTACATTCAACAGATAAGAAAGGGCATAAGAACGTTCTTCTATATCTTTAATAATTGGGCCTTCTATTGTAGCAGAGGCACCAAAGGTAGAAAGAGAAAGTTTTCCTGAGGTGTGTTTTTTGTTACCGTCTTTAGTAGATATGTCTATGACAGAAGAAAGCCGACCTCCATATTGAGCATTGAATCCTCCTGTATAAACATCCGCTTTCCTTATTATGTCAGTCTCAAAAACAGAAAAAATACCAATAGAGTGAAAAGGATTATAAACTACCATCCCATCTAAAAGCACTTTGTTTTGTATTGCTGAACCTCCACGAATATATAGTTGTCCTCCTTGATCTCCAGAAGAAATAACACCGGGCAATACTTGAATATATTGTGCTATATCCGCCTGTCCTCCTATTGATGGCACTTTATAAATATCAGATGCGGTAATCTTTTTTACAGACACCTGACTCTCTATACGGGATACTTCCTTATTACCCAAAACTTCTACTGCTTCAAGTTGCTGTGCCATCGGTCGCAACTCTATCTTTAAATTTATGGAAAAAGAGGATGTGAGACTTACTAAAAATACGGTATCTTTAAAGCCTAAACATTGAACCTTTAAAGTATAGTTTCCTTGTTTTAATTTATTGATAACAAAATAACCATTGTCATCCGTGCTTGCTCCAAGTATTGTATTTTCCAACAAGACATTGGCAAAAAGAATAGGTTCTCCATTTGATTTATCATAAACAAAACCTTTTATTGTTCCGCTCTGTGAATAGCAAACAAACGAAACAAAACAGAAAAAAATAGTTAATATATATTTCTTCATAGTATTTTATTATTTTTAGTGCAATATTTTAAAAATAAGTTCTTTTAAAAGTTCCCCATCATTAGAAAGAGGAGAAACATCCATACCCTTAGTCTTTAAATCATATTCTTCAAACAAAGCAACAATCTCAAAAAGTTTGGGCATTGAGTAATTATTTATAGCAGTCATATAATCTCTTACCATGTATGGTGTAGTATGAAGAGCCTGTGCTACTGCTTGGGAGGTACGTGGTTGTGTTTGAGAAGCTACTAAAGTTTTTGCAAAAAAGGAAAACAAAACAGAAACAACCATTTGTATTGGATTTTCTTTTGTATTCTTAGAAAAATAGTCTATTATCTCGTTACACTTTAACACATCTTTGCAAGCCAAATATTTTTGCAGCTCAAAAACATTATAATCTTTACTTATTCCTATATAATTATAGACATCATCAAGAGATATATGTTTCGTTTCTTTGAGGTTTAGCTGCATCTTAGAAATTTCGTTGGCTATCTTTTGTAAATCTGTCCCTAACCTATCCACCAAAACATTTACTATCCGTTCATCGAAGGTATAACCACTCTCTTTTATGTAAGAACTAATCCATGTTCCAACCTTATTTTCATATAATTTCTTGCTCTCAAAAACAACAGCACCATTTTTTACCATAAGATTCTTCATCTTAACACTCGGAAATGTTTTGTTTTTGTAGCATATTACAAAACAAGTAGAACTCTGTGGCTGAGAAAAATAGACATCCATTTTTTCCCATTCCCTTTTGTCTATCATCTGTGCCTCTTTAAGTATAACAAGACGCCTATTTGACATTAAAGGATATTGTCTTAAAAAGGGTATTAATAGGTTAGCATTAGCATCTTTCCCATAAATAATATTGAAGTTAAAATCTTTTGCAGAATCATCTATAATTTTTTCTTCAAACTCTTTAGCAAGGATATCAATAAAATAAGGTTCTTCTCCTAAAAGGAGATAAATAGGAGCAAGTTCTTTTTTGTTTATACTATCTTTAACCTGTTTAAATGTTATAGACTCCGTTGCCATTGTTTTCCTTTCTCACAACAAGAAAATCCTGTGTAAGTTTTCATCCAAAGAAACACAGGATTTTCTAAAAATATTTAAGTTCCTTAAAATCTATCTCTTCATTTCTCTTGAACCCATTCTATCCATTGCACAACGGAAACCTATCCATTCTGTCTTTTGATCTTGAGCCAAGAATCTTTTTTCACCTGGTGATAAGTATAAGGCTTTATCTTTCCAAGAGCCACCCTTTACAACTCTAACCTTATCGTTAATCATGGAAGTTTTGCCATATTCATACATACCATTAGTTTCTGATTCTCTCTTTAAAACATCTTCCTCTTCTTCCTCAGCAGTTGTTGTTACCTCTTCTTCCTCTTCACCTTCTTCTCCTATAGAAGATTTCCAATCATTACCTGCTACTATTTGAGAAGCTAAATCTCCGTCTAAGTAGTTAATATTGTCTGACTGACGATAGTTTCTTCTATTAACATTGTCTTCAACTGTTACCTCTCTATATGTTATTCTACCTAAAGAGTCTTTCTCTGCTATCATACCATCAGAGTCTAACACTTTTGTAATATAAACATTTCCTCTATATGGATTAATATCACCTGCATCTTCTGGAGTATTTGGACGATAAACATCCATAACCCACTCAGCAACATTACCAGCCATATTATATAGACCATAGTCATTAGGGAAATAGTAATCAACAGGAGCTGTATATTCCCAATGGTCGTTCAATGCACTTGCAACACCCATAGCATCACCTCTTGAACGCTTAAAGTTTGCAAGCATTTCACCATAGTATTTCTTTTGGTCTGTTCGAACAACATGACCATTCCAAGGGTATATTCTTCTTTCTAAGATACGACCTTCTTTTGTTGTGTTTCCAATAAGACCCAACGCAGCATATTCCCATTCTGCCTCAGTTGGAAGCCTAAACTTAGGATATAGTATTCCGTCAGACATATTTACTTTTCTCACCCCTTCAGAATTTGGATTAAGGTCAGCAAGTTCTTTCTTAACATAGCCTTCATACTGTCCAGCAAGATAAGCATCTGTTGTGAATACGTTATCACCTTGTTGATCTGGATCCATCTCCAATATACCAGCATCAATAAGAGCTTTTTCATTCAAACGATCTGTTCTCCAATCACAATAATTGTTAGCTTGAATCCAACTAACTCCAACAACTGGATAATCAGCCCAAGATGGATAACGGAAATAATATTCCACCATAGGTTCATTATAAGTCAATTTACTTCTCCATACTAAAGTATCTGGCAAATTACTTTGATAATATTCTGGATAATCAGTATAGACTCTTTGTATCCAGTATAAGAACTCTCTATAAGCTAAATTAGTTATCTCACATTCATCCATATAGAAAGAAGAAACTGTTACCTTACGAGGATTGTTATCCCATTCATATTTTACATTATCTGTAGTTCTTCCCATAATAAATGCACCGCCTTCAATAAAGACTGTTCCTGGAGGCGTTTGTTGTTCCATATTCTTAGCAGACTCAAAGCCACCCCATTTTGAATCATCATAATTCCAACCTGTTGTAGCAGATTTTTTCTTACCTGAACAAGCAAACAACAAAGTAGCAACTGCTACTACCATCACTAATTTACCAACAACTGATACTGTTTTCATATTATTTTTTACTTTTTTACTTTTCCTTATACGGTTAAATTTCACTTTTGTTTCAAAATTTATAAAAAATTAGAAGGAAGGACATTTTACGTCTCTAACTTTCTTTTTCTTTTCTGGGCAAGGTAACTTAGCACTTAAAGAAACCTCATGTGCTCCTCCTGAAACATTAGAAAGAGAAGAAACTGTTATATCATAACTATATCCTATCTTGTAATCTCCCCATTGTAAGCCGAACAACAAAACAATAGCATCTGCATTTGAGAATGACATTGATTGTCTAAACCACGCTCCAAAAACAAAAGGAGACCAATCTAAATACATACCATAGTTTAATTCATTAAATTCTCCTTGATGTTGATATATAATATTCGGAGAAATAATTGGCTGCCCAAAGAATGCATTGGTTCTTCTTGCATCTCTTCTAAGATTAAATCTCATTCCTGCATTAGCAGTTACTTTTATAGGTAATCTATTATATGATATAAAACCATCTTTAGGACGAGTAAGATTAACAGCGGCAACTCCGGCATACCATGTTTCTCCATATACCAGAGCACCTGCTCCAAAATCTACATACGTTTTTGAGGTATTATCGGGTCTTGTTGCCATTGTGGAAGGATAAATAACGCCATATCTTGTATCTATCATATCTCCAAAAACTAATTTATCCCAATCTAAACTATTGTTGGTTAAATTGGCTTGAGCAGCAAGATTTAATGCAATATCCTGAGTCAGTTGTAAATGAAGAGCATAAGACAAAGCAACAGTATTCACTCTGTAAAAATCACTTTGCTTATCACTCATTACATAAAGACCAATACCACCAGAAATAAAGTCAAAATATTGGTCATAACTTGCAGAAAAAGTTTTGAAAGCTCCTAATGAAGGCCATTGGTCTCTATAAGATAAAGAAAGTCTTGGACAAACTGCGGAACCAGCAAAAGCAGGGTTTGTGTAAATAGGATTAGCAAAAAACTGAGAAAAATGAGGATCTTGAGCTTTTAATCCCGTAACGGCAAAAGCACAAACCAGAACTAAACAAACTATACTTCTTTTCATATAACGTATATTATTTCTATATTCAACTACAATTTTCAAACGGCAATATTACAAAAAAATATGCATATATTATTTTTTTTTATTATTTTTTTGCTATTTATTTTCATAAACCACTGTTTATTAAAATCTTCAATCTAACCCATAAATATTCAATCGTTATATTTATACTCAAAAACAGATGAAAAAGTTACAGTATTTATCCATTTATTTGATAGTGTTGCAGATTTCATTAATAACTCTCTATTAATGAAAATGAATTAAATCTAATAATTATTCCTTAGATAAAAGACAAACACTATAGGCAGACACTCCCTCTTTCCTCCCTTCAAAACCAAGATGTTCTGTTGTTGTTGCTTTTACACTTACATCTTCTATATCAACATCAAGCACTTGTGCAAGCACTTCTTTCATTTTGGGAATATAGCTACTAATCTTGGGAGACTGCAGACTTATAGTGGAATCTATATTCTCTATCTTATAACCTTTTGCCTTTATTTTAAACAAAGTATCCTTAAGCAACAATTTACTATCTATACCTTTGTATTTATCATCAGTATCTGGATATTGAAAACCTATATCTCTAAGATTTGCTGCACCTAAAAGAGCGTCTATAATAGCATGTATCAAAACATCAGCATCAGAATGTCCCACGACACCAAGCGGAGAATTTTCTATCACAACTCCACCAAGCATTAGTTTTTTACCTTCTTGGAGCTTATGAACATCATAACCAAATCCAACTCTCATTTTCATGACAAAATGGTTTACATATCAAATGAAAGGGACACCCTAAGAGTATTCTTCAAAGGATTATTTGTCTGAGAAGTTGGCACTAAATAAGAAATATCTATCCCTAAGGAATTATATTTAATAGCCAAACCTAAAGTAAGATATTGCCTATCTCCTTTCTTTTTATTTTCGTAGAAATATCCTGCACGTGCTGCTATCATATTGTTATACCAATACTCTATACCTGCAGAAATATTTATCTCCTGTAATTCTTCTTTAAAACCATTAGGAGCATCATAAAAAGATTGTATTGCACCTTGTAGAACTCCTACGTGATCATCCTTACCTTCATAAATATTTCCTGCGGTATCTCTAACAGGAGGAGTCGGAACAAGAAGTTTGTTCAAATCTAACATAAAAGATAATCTATTAAATTGGTCCATAGAATAAGAATACCTTCCTCCTATTCTAAGGTTAGCAGGCAAAAAACTTGATTCTAAGTTATCAGAATAAGATATTTTGTTTCCTAAATTAGATATTTGCAAACCCAAAGCATATTGTGCTGGCTTATCCAATGCAAGATCTTTTTGATAATATAACCCGATATCTGCTGCAACTGCAGATGCTGCATGGGTACTATTTCCCTGAACACTTTGTCCTTGAGTTAAATCTGAACGAATATATCTTCCTGTTACCGCAGCAGCTAAATTTTCTGTAAGTTTTAGAGAATATGAAACATCTAATGCAAACTCATTAGGATTATAATCTCCCATAGAAACACCTTCTTCGTTTGTGAAATTAATAGATCCCAAGGAAAAATAAGTCAAAGATGCTCCTATTGCGCTTATATCATTAAGTTTATAGTAGCCTGCTAAATATGTTAAATCTATATCTCCTGCTATATCTCTCAACCAAGGAGAATAAGTAAGAGAAGCTGCAAACTTCTTTTCTGCAAAAGGTAACTTAGCAGCATTCCAATGGTTTGAATTAGCATCAGGAGTAGAGGCTGCACCTAAATCTCCTAAAGCTCCTGCTCTTGCATCTGGTGCTATTAATAACAATGGCACACCGGTAGAAATAAGTCGTGCATCATCTTCTACTTGTCTTCGTAATATTGTGCCTTGTATATTATCATTATCTATTATTCCACTTTGTGCATATACAAAGCTTGAAAATAACATCAAGGCTGATATGAGTGTAAAAGTTATTCTTTTCATTTCTATTTATCTTTTTCGTTGTACGTAAGAACGCTTGTAATTTGTTTTTATTGTAAGTATTTTTATTTTATAACTAACATTTTATTCATTTTTCTTATCTTATCTCCATTATTAGTAACTATTTCCACAACATAATAATAGATACCATTACCTATCATTCCTCCTCCATCAACTCTTCCATCCCAATGAATAGGAGTAAGATTATAGGTGTTTATATATTCATCAGCATTTATAGTTTTGAGTATTCTACCTTGGGCATTAAATATTTTTATTGTAGCAGACTTAACGTCATTAGCTTGATTAAACTTAAGAATTATATTAGTACCATCACTGAATGGATTAGGATAATTATAAGTTTCATATTCTTCTTTACCTGAATTCACAACCTTAAAATGAATAGTTGCATCCGAAGAATAATTATAAATATTCCATACCCTAATAGAAAGAGTATGTTCTCCTTCTTCCAAAGAAGAAAATGGGTAAATAATATATCCTTTAGTTACATCTTGATCATCATAAACATAATAGTCATTAAGTATAAACGTATTTGCGGCATTATCCAGACGAGCGACAATGTCATGTCCAAGTCCTGCTCCTGCTATATTAATAGGTATACTATCCTTTATTACCGCAAAAAGAGTAGGATTCTCATCTGTTATCCCATAGTCAACAAAATTACTGTCATTTATATACAAATCAACTATCGGTCTTGTTTCTATTGTATCTACATTTTCGTTAATTCCTCCAAGAACAAAATCATTGGTGTATCCTGCTGCATCAACACTTCCATCTTGTGCATAAAAACTAAGTTTTGCTCGTCCATAATTATAAGCAATATCTTTAGGAATTATGAAATTATATTCAAACTCTCCATTACTAACTTGTGCAAAACCTTTATGGAGCAAGTTCGTCTGCAATTCAAAAGTAAGCGTTCTGCCTATACCGGCATTATCTAAAGTTTGATAAGTTGTTTTTTTGTCAAACAGATATATCTTAACTTTTCCATTAAAGTCTTGTATCTTGTTCCCATTAAAATCGACCACTTCTGCCCTTATATACATCTTTGAAAGAGCATTAGATGTATCTATAGTCGTAAATCCTGAAATACTATCATCATAGAAAGAATTATTTATTTGTGTTGTTTTAATATTATATTTAGGTAAAGAAATTCTAAGTGCAGGATCTCCTAAAAGCGTTATACTCCTTTCTGCAGTCTGTAAATTAGTAGCATTTTTTGCATTCATCATCACTTCTCCGAAAGTGTAAGGTGTGCCATCTGTTTTTCGCATTAAAGCATACTTATGTAATGCTTGATTAATGGCGTTATTAGAGGCAATTTTTCGTGCTGCTGCTATAAGTGCTATAGCTGCTCCATTCTCCGAGAGAACAGCATACTCACCTGCAGCTTGTTTATCTACAAGGTCAAAACGTGCGAACTCACAAGTAGAAGTTATCATCAAAGGTAGTTTATTATAATTAGTCCATGAAGTTATATCAGACATTGTTATTAATCTTTCTCCACTCAAATGATCTGGAGAACCATGTCCAAGGTAATTAAACAACAAACAACCTTTGTTTATCCTATCATTAATAGCTTTACTTGCATCAGGATAAGTAGCTCCTGCTGAAGAGGTATATTCCTTGTAAGCATCTTGATAAACTTTTTGAATGTTTATATAGGGCTGTGTTTGGTCTATTTGTGTATAAATATGCTCAGCATTATCTATAAAATACATCTCGCTCAAATCGTCAGCATCATCAGAAGAAAGCATAACAAAATTTCGCCAATCTCCATCTTCATTTTCCAACAAATCTTGTTTTGACATATATCTTTTAGCCTTATCAACTAATATCTCTGCTTCTTTTATTTCATTTACAGGAAATCTCCCCACACCTATCATAAGAGTGTCATAAGTCCTATTCTCAGAATAATCCGACAAACAAGCAAGAACATCATCTGAAGTAAAAACATAACCCACATTTCTGTATTCGCTTACTGATTGATAAGTAGGAATATAGTTATTGTTATAGCCAAGAATATTTTTATTATCAAAAGTTCCATCACCAAACAAAAGAACATTCTTTGGATTTTTACCCTCTGAAACGTACTTATTATACATCATTCTAAGAAATTCTCTTATCGCTAAAAAATCTTTTTGACCTGAAGAAAACTCATTATAAACTTGCTCTACATCTACAACCTCAACACTTATTCCATCATTTTGTCTATGTAAAGTTGCTAATTCATCAGCACTACTAAGAAATTTAGTATTACTTACTATAATCAAATCTGCTGGTTGCATAGCATGAAGATTTTGATTTTCCACTTGATTAACAAAAATTGGAGTAGCAAAGTTACTACCATTTACAACTACAATAGTTCTTATAGTATCGTTAGGAATAATGCAAAAGATATTATTATTTTCCTGTGTTTTGTTACACATATAAGCATTATTAATATCTGTAACATCCCATATCATTGTATTAACATTCGGAGCATTGCTTATTTGATATCTTATCGAATTAGCAAGAGAAGGATTGTTGATAGAGAAAAATCTTAGATAACTATTATTAAGGATAAGGTTTTGTTTGTAATTTACAAGTATATAATTCAAATATGCTTTATCTGAAAAGTTTGCAGAGTTATACTGAATATTTATTGTACTGTTTGGAACAGAGATATTTTGCTGATATTTCTTATTAACTTTTAGAGCTACTATATCTGAACTTGAAGTAGCTGAAGGGTACATATTTTCTAATTGCGTATTATTTAGTTTCACTATAAAACTAACATTAGAAGCACTTGCTGTTGCTAAATCTAATTCTATTTGCGCAGGATAATCAGGAGATATATTTAAAAGATTTATTGGCACTGATAAAGTATTACTTGAAGGGGTCATTCTTTCTCCTACCCATGTTTTGCCTGCATTTAGCAAGTTTGTAAGTTCTCTCTTATGAAAAGAGTAATAAGGAGTTGTGGATATAGTCGTATCATAAGTATTTGATAAAGTTTTTTCTTCTATTCTTTTCTTTGTGCCTATGCTTGAATCAAAGGTAACAAAATAAGAAGCATAATCAGAATAAGGATGCACTTCAAAAGAGAAAGAAGAATCGGTTTTATAAATTGTTTTAGTTGTCCCTTGTGCATAAAACAAGGCATATCTTCCTGTTTTATTAACATATATTGCATTTTCTTGCAAATCTGAATGTTTGTATTCAGAGTTTTTTTCGCTTATAGCTAAACCACCATTGCCATATATTGAAAGATTATCCCAATTTATTTCTTCTTCCGTAAAACCCATTGATATAAAATCGCTATAAGACAATTTATAAACTCCATCAGATGCAATTCTTATCTTATACCAATGCCCTGAAGAAAGAACAGAGTTAGATGGATATGTTACTTGTGCTACTAAATTCTGTAGTGCAGTGAATATAATAAGGTATATTAATAATAGGCTCTTTTGTTTCATTTTTCATGAAGTTTTTGTATTCTATCAAACGACAAAACACAAATATTATTGCATCAAAGTCTAAACAATCAATATAATATAATAAAGCTCAGAAATTATCGTTTATGATGATTATGGAAGATAAAAAATATATTGAGGCATTCAACAACACAATGTCTTTAATGAGAAAGGTAAGAAAAGAATGCCCATGGGATAATGCTCAAACCAATGAAACATTACGCACACTTACCATTGAAGAAATTTATGAATTATCAGATGCGATTCTAAATAATGACCCGCAAAACATCTGCAAAGAATTAGGCGATGTACTTATGCATGTTATATTCTACTCTTTAATAGGAGAAGAAAAGCAAGAGTTTTCTTTGATTGATGTTATGAATTCTCTTAATGAAAAACTTATTCGCAGACATCCTCACGTATTTTGTAAAGATGGCAGCATAACTTACGAAGATGTGGAAAAGAATTGGGAAAAAATAAAACTTCAAGAAGGTAATCGTTCCACACTTTCAGGAGTTCCAGATTCTCTACCTTCCTTAGTAAAAGCCTATCGTATGCAAGACAAAGCCAAAGGCGTAGGTTTTGATTGGGAAAAAACTTCTGATGTTTGGAATAAAGTGCAAGAAGAGATAAAAGAACTACAAGAAGAAGTAAAAAAGCCGAATAACCAAGAAAGAATTGAAGATGAGTTTGGTGATGTATTATTTTCTCTTATCAACTATGCTCGTTTTATTGATGTCAATCCAGACACTGCATTAGAAAAGACTAATAGAAAATTCAAAGATCGTTTCCAATACATAGAACAGAAAGCAAAACAGATGAACAAATCTGTATCTGATATGACGCTACAGGAAATGGATATCCTCTGGAACGAAGCAAAGAAAAAATAAACGTATTTTGTTGTCTATTTTATAAAAAAATATTATCTTTGCAGTGCTGTAATAATCAACAAGTCAAATATTATTTTTATGGAATCTTTTATTTTAGACCTTGCTATAATACTTATCTTAGGTAGTGTATTTTCTCTTTTGTGTAAAATACTTAAGCAACCTGTTGTTTTAGGTTATATTGTAGCCGGATTTATAGCTGGTCCTCATTTTTCTTTTTTTCAAACCGTAGATCCTGAACATATTGAAACATGGGCTGAGATCGGTGTTATCTTTCTTTTGTTTGGAATGGGATTAGAGTTCTCTTTCAAAAAACTATTCACCATTGGTAAGGTTGGAGGTATTGCTGTTGCCGTAGAGATATTAGGATTATCTCTTTTAGGATTCACTATTGGAAAAATCATCGGCTGGCCTACATCTGATAGCCTTTTACTTGGAGGTATGCTCATCATGTCTTCTACTGCTATAGTCTTTAAAGCTTTCTCAGACCTCGGCTTACAAAAAAAGAAGTTTGCAGGAATTGTCTTTGGTATCTTGGTTTTTGAAGATTTGTTCGCTATTATATTAATGGTAATCGTTTCTACTCTTGGAGTAAGCAAACAATTTGAAGGTTCTCAACTTATCGGTGTCATCGCAAAACTTGTTTTCTTCCTTGTTGTATGGGTTGTTTGTGGTATATATCTTATACCTACCCTATTAAAAAAGCTCCGCCCATATTTGAATGATGAAACCTTGCTTTTGGTTTCTATGGGGCTTTGCATAGGTATGGTTGTTTTTGCAACAAGTGTTGGATTTTCTTCTGCGTTAGGAGCCTTCATAATGGGTTCTCTCCTTGCTGAGACTTTGGAACAAGAAAGAATAGAAAAAGTTATCACGCCTATAAAAGATTTTTTCGGAGCCATATTTTTTGTTTCTGTAGGTATGATGGTTAATCCTAAAATACTCGTTGATAATTTCCCTATTATATTAGTTATAACCTTTGCTTCTATTCTCGGCAAGATGATATTCACCACTACAGGAGTAAGATTAGCAGGACAAGATTTAAAAACCGCTATGCAGAGTGGTTTTTCTCTTGCTCAAATGGGAGAGTTTTCTTTCATCGTTGCAAGTTTAGGAATGAGTCTTGGCATTATTTCTCCTACTGTTTATCCTATTGTTATCGCAGTCTCTGTTATTACAACATTTACTACTCCTTATTGCATACAATTATCCGAACCTGCTTTTGGAGTAATCGAAGCTGTTGTCCCAAAACGTTGGCATAAAATATTGTATCCACAAAGCTCTGATGATAAAGATTTAAAGACATCGTCTGTTTGGAGGCAATTTATCAAAACCTACATTGCAAGACTTTCTCTATATGTTATCATTTGTTTGGCAATCTCATTAATTTCATTCACTATAGGAATAAAGTTTGCAAATAGTGGAGAACAACAATTCATCAAAAAGATTATTCTTTCCGTAGGAACACTTATTATCCTTGCAATCTTTCTTCGCCCAATGATACACAACCAAGGCAAACAGGCGAACCTCTTCCTTTCCCTTTGGACCAGCGATACCAACAACCGTTTCTTCCTTTCCTTTATGATTGTGATGAGATATGTGGTAGCATTTTTCTTTGTCTTTGTAGTGATAAACAGATATTGGGCTTTGCCTGCATACGTTATCATAATAGTGGCTGCTGTCTTTTTCGGGCTTATCTTCCATTCAAAAAAACTAATGCGTTTCTATTGGTCAATGGAAAGTAGGTTTGTGAAAAATTTCAATGCTCGCCAGATAGTTCAACAAATGAATGAAGATGATTCGCCTATGAGTGAGGTCAGCAATCTGCATTGGATAGATCAGAATGTCAATGTTGCTCCTTTCAAACTCGATGAAGATAGCGAATTAGAAGGAATTACGTTAAAGAATCTTAACTTCAGAAAAAAATATAATGTCCTGATTATTTCCGTCCAACGCTCGGGCAAGCAAATTGATTTTCCTGATGGCGATTTTGTCCTTCATCATGGCGACAGACTTCTTTTACTTGGTTCCTTCCACAATCTTAGACACTTGGATTTGGATTATGATACTTTGATTATGGACTACAATGAAGTCAAAGTTCTTAATGATTTCAACAAACAGCAAAATGAAGACCCTAACTCCAAAATCAATTGCTTGATATTCCGTATTGCAAAAGATTCTGAGTGGATTGGTAAATCATTAATAGACTCTTCCTTGATGAAGGATAAATGTATGGTTATAGCCATAGAAAGAAATGATGCTCCTATTGTCAATCCTTCTTCTCATGTAATTTTTGAAGAAAAGGATTATGTCTGGGTTATGGGAGATAAAAAGATTCTTTACAAACTATTGGAAAAGAATTATTTCACAGAGATTTAGAAAGGCTGAAAAAACTCTTCGTTTTGAGAAAAAAAGACTTGATCTTTTTTTCTCAAAACTTGATGTTTAGGGTATAAAGACTTAGTCTTTTTTTCTTAACTCTTGATGTTTTTTCTCTTAACTTTTCATTATGATTTTTCAAGTTTTTGAAAAAAGATTTTCATTTCAGAAAAAATAACTATTTTTGCAAATTGTTAAAAATCTATACTACTATGGCAGAATTGGAATCAAAATATATTGCGAAGAATGTTGAGAAGAAATGGTACGAACAATGGTTAAGCAAGAATGCTTTTCACTCTGTACCAGATGAAAGAAAACCTTACACAATTGTAATTCCACCTCCTAATGTTACAGGCGTACTTCACATGGGACACATGTTGAATGAGACTATTCAGGACGTACTTTGCAGAAAAGAACGTATGAACGGCAAGAACGTCTGCTGGGTTCCTGGTACTGACCATGCAAGTATAGCGACAGAAGCTAAGGTTGTCAATCTTCTTAAAGAGAAAGGCATAAACAAAAGCGACCTTACACGAGAGAAATTCCTTAAACATGCTTGGCAATGGAAAGAAGAAAAGGGAGGCATTATTCTTCAGCAGTTGAAAACTTTAGGATGTTGTTGTGATTGGGAAAGAACCAAATTCACGATGGATGAAGATATGAGCGAGGCTGTGATAAAGGTGTTCTGCAACCTTTATGATAAGGGTTTAATTTACAGAGGTGTTCGTATGGTGAATTGGGATCCTAAAGCATTAACGGCTGTTAGCGATGAGGAAGTAATATATAAGGATCAACACTCTAAACTTTATTATCTAAAATATCGGCTAAGTGATGATAAGGATAAGTATGTTGTTGTAGCAACTACACGTCCAGAGACTATAATGGGAGATACTGCCGTTTGTGTCAATCCTAATGATGAGAGGTTTAATTATTTAAAAGGAAAGAAGTTGATTGTACCTGTGGTAAATAGAGAAGTGCCTGTTATTTTTGATGAGTATGTTGATATGACTTTCGGAACAGGAGCTTTAAAGGTTACCCCTGCACATGATATCAATGACTATAATCTTGGAATCAAACATAAACTAAATTCTATCAATATTTTCAACGACAACGGAACTCTAAACGAGAACGGATTAAAGTACAAAGGCTTAGACAGATTTGATTGCAGAAAACAGATTGTTGAAGACTTACAAGCAGAAGGTTTAATGGAGAAAATAGAAGACTATGATAATAAGATAGGTCTTTCCGAACGCACCTCTGTTCCTATTGAACCAAAACTAAGTATGCAATGGTTCTGCAAAATGAAAGATATGGCTAAACCAGCCTTGGAAGTTGTGGAAAATGGAAAAATAAAATTCCACCCAGAGAAGTTCATCAACACATACAGACACTGGATGGAAGACACAAAAGACTGGTGTATTTCTCGCCAACTTTGGTGGGGACACAGAATACCTGCTTACTATCTTCCAAATAATGAGTTTGTTGTTGCTACAAGTTTTGAAGAGGCTTACAAAAAAGCACAGGCTATACTACCAAACATAAAGATAGAAGAGTTGAAGCAAGATGAAGATGTTTTAGACACATGGTTCTCTTCTTGGCTGTGGCCTATCAGTTGTTTTAACGGCATAAATGAGCCTGATAACGAAGAAATAAAATACTACTACCCTACTTCTGACTTGATAACAGGACCTGATATTATCTTCTTCTGGGTTGCAAGAATGATAATGGCAGGATTAGAGTTTAGAAAAGAAATACCATTCCATAATGTTTATTTTACTGGAATAGTAAGAGATAAACTTGGAAGAAAGATGTCAAAAACTCTTGGCAACTCTCCTGATCCACTGCTATTGATAGATAAGTATGGAGCAGACGGCGTGAGAATGGGAATGCTTATGTCATCCCCTGCTGGAAACGACCTTCCTTTTGATGAAGCATATTGCGAACAAGGAAGAAACTTTGCCAACAAAATATGGAATGCATTAAGACTAATAAAAGGCTGGAGCGTAGAAGTTTTGCCTCAACCTGAACATTCCAAACTTGCTATTGAATGGTTTTTGCAAAGAATGAATGTTGTCTTGGAACAAATAGAAGATGATTTTTCAAAATATCGTTTAAGTGAATGTCTGAAAAATATCTACACTTTTATTTGGGACGATTTCTGTTCTTGGTTCTTGGAAATAGTCAAACCAGAATATCAAAAGCCTATAGATAAAGAAACTTTTGAGCAGACAATCTCTATCTTTGAGTCTTTAATGAAAATTCTTCAACCTTTTATGCCTTTTGTTACAGAAGAAATCTATCATAACTTAAAAGAAAGAGAAGATGATGAGTTTTTAATGGATACTTCCTACCCTAAATGTACAGAAAACGAACATTTAATGGATAAGGAATTTTCATTCATCAAAGAGATTATCACCGCTATTCGTGGTCTTAGAAACTCCAAAGGTATTTCTCCTAAAGAGGTTTTACAATGCTTTATCAAAGAAAACGAAGATAAAGATGTAATATCTAAATACGAAAGCATCATCACAAAACTTGCCAACGTAGAAAAAATAGTCTTCGTCCAAAATAAACAAGAAGGAGCTGCAAGTTTAATGGTTCGTACAACGGAAATCTTTATCCCCGTTTCTCAAAATATTAATAAGGAAGAAGAAATCAAGAAAATAAACGAGCAGATAAAATACTATGAAGGCTTTATTCTTTCTATAAACAAAAAACTTTCTAATGAGAAATTTGTTAATAATGCTCCTGAGAAAGTTGTTGCTTTAGAAAGAAAGAAGTTAGCAGATTGCGAAACAAAACTTGCTGCTCTTAGACAAGAACTTTCATCTTTAAAATAAAGAAAACAAACTCTGTTATAGCTCATAATGAACGTAAAAGAAACACATATAAAGGGTCTGCTTATCATTGAGCCTAAAATATTCAAAGATGAGAGAGGCTATTTCTTTGAATCCTTCTCTGAAAGAGATTTCAATAAATTCTTGGGGGATATTAAGTTTGTTCAAGATAACGAAAGCAAATCTACATACGGAGTTCTTAGAGGCTTACATTTCCAAAAAGGAGAATATGCTCAAAGTAAGCTGGTTCGTGTTGTCAAAGGCAAGGTTTTGGATGTTGCAGTAGATATCAGAAAAAATTCAAAGACCTTCGGACAATACCATTCTATAATACTAAGTGAAGAGAACAAACTCCAATTTTTTATTCCCAAAGGCTTTGCTCACGGTTTTGCAGTGCTGAGTGATGAAGTAATCTTTCAATACAAATGCGACACCTTCTACTCCAAAGAAAACGAAGGAGCTATCATTTGGAACGACAAGACTTTGAATATTGACTGGCTTTTACCTGAAAAAGATGTTATCCTTTCTGAAAAAGACAAGCATCATCCTACTTTTGAGGAATATAAAGCAAGTATTATCTAACTTATTCTTTTTATGAACTTGAGTAACGTAAATATTGCTGTCGTTGGTTTAGGTTATGTTGGCCTGCCGTTGGCTTGCATGTTCGCAAAAAAATATAATGTTGTCGGTTATGATACAAAAGAGGAAAGGATAAAGAATATCAACAAAGCCATAGATGATAATGACGAAATTCCATCCTCTATCCTTCAAAGGGCGATAAACAGAGGCTTTTTTGCAAGTTCTAATATTGAGGATATCAAGCAGTATAACTTTTATATCATTACAGTTCCCACACCTGTTGATGAAAATAATAAAGTAGATTTACGTTGTCTGCTCTCTGCCACAAAGACAGTCGCACAAATATTAAAAAAGAACGATATTGTAGTTTATGAATCTACAGTCTATCCTGGAATGACCGAAGAAGAGTGTGTGCCATTGATAGAAAGAATATCTCATTTGGAATACAACAAGGACTTTTTTGTTGGCTACTCTCCTGAAAGAATAAATCCCGGAGACAGCATTCATAGTGTGGAAACAATAAAAAAAGTAACCTCTGGTTCTACTCCAGAAATAGCGGACTTCATTGATGATGTTTACAACTCTGTCTTAGAAAATGGGACATTCAAAGCTTCTTGCATAAAAGTAGCCGAAGCTGCCAAAATAATAGAAAACACTCAACGAGATGTGAATATTGCTTTTATGAATGAACTTGCTAAAATCTTTAACGCTATGGGTATTGATACTAAAGAAGTTATTGAAGCGGCATCTTCAAAGTGGAATTTTATTAAACTATATCCCGGTTTAGTAGGAGGCCATTGCATAAGCGTTGATCCTTATTATTTGATTCAAAAAGCAGAAGTCTATGGTCTTAGACCTCGTCTGCTTATGAACGCAAGGGAATTGAATGATGCTATGGGTACTTATGTTGCTAATCAAGTAATAAAACAAATGAACAAAAAAGGTATAGCTATTAAGGATTCCAAAATACTTATACTCGGCTTCACCTTTAAAGAAAACTGCTCCGATATAAGAAACACAAAGGTTAAGGATATATATTCTGTTCTCAAAGAATACACTGACGACATAACAGTCTTTGATCCACACGCTAATAAAGAAAAAGTTCTTAACGAATACTCTATTAATATAACTAACACTCCTCCAAACGAAAAAGGTTTTGATTGTGTTGTAATGGCTGTTGCTCACAAAGAATTTACTAAACTAAACCCACGCTCTTTTCTTAAAGATGCAAATAAAGGTATAGTTTATGATGTAAAAGGTTTATTTGATAAACAACTCATAGACTATAGGCTATAATCAAAATTTATTGTACTTTTGCCAAAATAAATTTTGACACACTATAAAAATATGAAAAAAAGAACATTCTTGTATTTATTGTTTGTTGTCTTTGTTTCTTTGCAAGGTTACTCACAAACTCTTTCATCCTCACAAAAGAAAGAATTAATAAAACAATATGACAAACAAATTAAAGATCTTGCAGAAATATCTTCTGATAAGGTGGATTTATTACCTGTTTATCAATATAGAGTTAATAAAGCTAACGACTTTATTAACGAAAAAGCCGTCTATAATACCGATAATGAAATATATGCTAAATATTTAGAACTAAAAACTTTATTAAATCATAACAAAGAGTTATTGGAGTTTCTTACTCCGCGTTCTTCTGAACTATATTATGTAAAGGCTCTTAATTTAATCTCTCAAAACAAAAAGAGCGAGGGGTATTCTCTCTTGCAAAAATCCATAAGTCTTAATCCTAAAAACGTTATGGCTCATTATGAGTTAGCAAAACTTTCTTCTGATTCTGCACAAATAATAAAAACGACACAGATTCTCAACGATATTCTTTCAAAAATGAATCCTACGGCAGAAGAAAAGAAGCTTTGTGCAAATATGTTAGTATATACATACGACAAAAATCTTTTGCAATCTATAGCCTTAATAAAGGAAAAGAAATATGCCTATGCATACGATATTCTTACACAATTAGACGATTTTTGCAAAAAAGATAATATGAATATCTGCCAATCTGCTCTTGTAAAAAAGAATATTGAAGCTTGCCAACAAGGAATATATAATGACCACATTACTATTACCAAACGAGCCATAAAGATGGGAGAGATGAAAATAGCAAGTGATTTTGCAGAAAACACATACGACTATTTACAACGCAACAGAGTTGAGTTAAATGACACATCTTCGTTTGACGAAATAGTAACTAAGGTTGTTGATTACTATATTGCTACTGCTAAAACTTTACAAGGTGCAAAAAACTCTGAACTTAGGGGGGATATGCTCGCTAAGGCCAGAACACTTTCTGAAATGGTAGGAGGTAAATTTGAAGAAAATACTCTTAGACAGATAGCTCTTTTGCAAGGAACTCTTATCCCAAGTGATACTAAACTTGATTCAATAGAAAATAATGCAAAACCTGAGGGCTATTCTTTGGACTATGCAGACTACATTAAAGATACTGTTTCTAATCCTGAGGAAGAAGTAACCAAGATAGAAAAAGATTATATTTCATCATCTGAAAACAAGAATCCAAAAGAAAGTTTCGCTGTTCAAAGTACGAAAGTCAAAACTATTGATAAAGCAATAGATGACAAGTTCTTTGAAACTCGTACATTCATGCAGGTAAATAACTACGAAAAAGCTCTTGAAGTATTAGAAAAAGCAAATCGCTTAGCTAAGATAGAAGGAGACAAGAAAGCAGTAGAGCAAATGTATATACGTGCAATAAGGGAAATAACTGCTAAACGTATGTCTAATGCAGAGTATGCTATTTTTGAAGGTGATATTCCAAAAGCAGATTCTTTGGTTGCTTTGACTAATGACCTTATTACTGAATATAAGATGGAAGAAGACACAGCCATTCAACGTATAATGAACTCTTATCTTCGTGCAATAGACAATAAAGTTTGCTCAAAGAAACAGGACGAAATCAATGTTTTAGTTTATGATATTTTAGAGTGCATAAGAAAGAATGATTTCTACACTGCGGAAGTATATATTGACAAAGCTATGGAGATAAAGGGCAATAGCGAATGTCGTTTGGATAAACAGAGAGTTAGGAGTTTGAAACGTCAAATAGAAGAACCATTGCAATATGTCGCAATGAAAGAAAACTGTGAACAGATTCTATCGGACAAAGACACTATTAAGTATTTTCTTGAGTATGCTAAATTAGAATATTATTACAATACTCACAAACTAAACGAAATGAGCGTTATTCATAATGGTTTGCGTGAGGTATTAAAAGAAATGAACAACGATGACCTTGCAATCAAGATAGCTGAAAGTCTTATAAAATATCAACAATATGAAGGAGCAATAGAAGCCATTGGTTCTTTAAAACTAATGGGCTATAAAGCTAAACATACAAAGAAAATACAAAAACGTATTGGACAACTAATGTCAATGCAAGAAGCAAAACGGCAAGATAAGATTGCACAAAACTACCGCATGGAAGACAAATACAACAATGATAAATGGTTTAAATACTTTTTAAAATCCTATAAAAAGAATTTTATCAAATATCAAAGAATGAAATTTTAAGTTTTTTAAAATATATTTTTGTTTTTCAAATAGTTTTTATAACTTTGCAAAATACAAAATCAAATTATAAATAAAAATCAAACAATATGAAGACAATAAAAGATACAAATTTCAAAGGCAAGAGAGTTCTTGTAAGAGTGGATTTCAACGTTCCATTTGACAAACAAGGAAACATAAGTGATGACACAAGAATAATGGAGGCTATGCCTACTATTAACAAACTTATTTCAGATGGAGCAAGAGTTATTCTTATGGCTCATTTAGGCAGACCCAAAAAAGGTGGTTTTGAACCTGAATTTACTCTTAAACCAGTTGCTGAATACCTATCCAAGATTATAAAACAAGATGTTGTATTTACCCAAAGTCTTTTGGGCGATGAAGTAACAAAACTTGCTAATGCGTTGCAAGATGGACAAGTGATGTTATTAGAAAATATACGCTTCTACCCTGAAGAAACTAAGGGCAATGAAGACTTTGCAAAACAACTTTCTTTACTTGGTGATGCATACGTTAATGATGCTTTTGGAGCAGCACACCGTGAGCATGCTTCAACTGCAACATTGGCTAAATTCTTCCCTAATGACAAATACTTTGGTCTTTTGATGGAGAATGAAGTAAAGAACTTAAACAAATTAATGAACAATTACGAAAAACCTTTCACTGCTGTTATTGGAGGAAGCAAGATTAGTTCTAAAATAGGTATATTAGAATCCTTGATAGACATCGCTGACAACTTAGTTATAGGTGGTGGTATGCGTTATACTTTCTATAAAGCGTTGGGACATAATGTTGGCAACTCTCTTTGCGAAGACGACAAAATAGATACTGCAAAAGCTTTGATGCAAAAAGCAAAAGATAAAGGTGTAAAACTTTATTTACCTGAAGATAGTATTGTCGCTGATGATTTTTCTGAAAATGCAAATACTAAATATGTTCCTACTATGGATATTCCTGATGGTTGGGAAGGTATGGATATTGGAGAAAAATCAATAAAAACCTACTGTGATGTTGTTCTTTCTTCTAAAACAATTCTATGGAATGGTCCTATGGGAGTATTTGAAATGAAGAAATTTGCTGATGGTACTTTTGCTATTGCTAAAGCAGTTGCAGATGCTACTCAAAAAGGAGCTTTCTCTGCAATAGGTGGAGGAGATTCTGTTAGTGCAATAAAAGAAAGCGGCTATGCAGATAAAGTTTCTTATATTTCTACAGGTGGTGGAGCTATGTTAGAGTTCTTAGAAGGAAAAGTTCTTCCAGGAATAAAAGCTATAGAAGAATAATAAACAAAACATACTTACACACAAAGAGATGAAACTTTCGTTTCATCTCTTTGCTTTTTTATCATATACTATATACTATTTTCTGAACCATTTGAAAACTTCTTTCCAAGTAAGATTTTTGCCATACATAAGTATTCCTGTTCTGTATATTTTTGCAGCAAGCATAACAGAACCTGCTATAAAAATCAACATCAAGGCTATAGATACTATAAGTTGCCAAACAGGCACACCAAAAGGTATTCGTACTAACATAATAACTGGTGAAGTGAGAGGAATCATACTTAACCACACAGCAACATCACCTGTTGGATTACTCATAACCATAGGCACACATATAACAGCAAATATCATTGGCACTGTAACTGGAAGTGTAAATTGAGAATTATCTGTGTCATTATCTAAAAGAGAACCAACTGCTCCAAATAAAGAAGCATATAACAAATAACCTAAAATAAAATATATAACAAAAACTCCTATTACTAAAGGAAAGTTAATTGACTGCATATTCTGAACAGCATCTTTTACAAAAGAAGAGTCTGTATTTGACAAATCCATTGCATCAACGCTAACTATTCTTTGATTGATTTGTATTTCTTTCTGTTCTGTTGGAGAAAATAAATCAGGTTGTGCTACACTTACTCCGCCTACTAAAAGCAAAGTAAAAACTATCCACAACACTATTTGGGTTAATCCTAAAAGAGCAACGGCAATAATCTTCCCAAATAAAAGATAAACACTCTTTACACTTGATGCTAAAACTTCTACTATTCTACTTGTCTTTTCTTCTCCTACACTTCTCATCACTTGACCACCAAACAAAAATATGAAGAAATATATTATAAAGGCAAATATTGCTCCAAGCACTGTCTTCACTTCAGACATAGAGTTCTCACCTGTTCTAATATCCTTTGCATAAAAATCTATCTTAGGATTGTTTATTTGACTAATATCTTTATCTGTCATATCATAATTAACCCTGAGCATAGAGTTTTTGAAGATTTGCTTGGTTTGTTCTTTTATATCACTGCTGGCGTCAATGCTTGGTTCGTTATCAGCATAGAAAAGGAATGATTTTATAGGAGGATTATCATTGGTATTAACTATCTCTAAAACTCCATCACACAATCCACTTTGCAATAAGGTTTGTGCTTGTTTTATATCATCAACATATTCAAACAAAAGATTGTCATTGTTTTTGAATTTGCCTTTGAAAAATGATATTGTATCATTTTCTATTACTGTTTTTTCTATTTCATCCACAACCATTATATGATAGCGTTCCTTTGTAGAGTTTTGTAACAGCACAGGCAAAACAATCAACAATGTCATCAAAATAGGTCCCAACAAAGTCATAACAAAAAAGGACTTCTTTTTGATTTTTGACAAGTATTCTCTTTTTATTATTATCCAAAGTTTATTCATCTTATTCTCTTTTTTAAGCTTTTTGAGTAACTGTATTAATAAATATTTCATTCATTGATGGCAATATTTCTCTATAAGAAAGAATATCCATCTTTTGCAACAAGGCAGAAAGAACATTGGCATTTTCTCCTTTTGGAATATTCAGTACAGAAGTACAAAGGCGGTTATCTCCAACTTGTTTAGATACTAAAGTTATTCCCATTGGCAATACATCCTCAATTTCATCAGAAGAAGTAATTATTTCGTATTCGTCTCGTTTAAAACTTTGCTTTATATCATTCACCTTACCCTGCAATATATTTTTAGCAGAGTTTATCAATACAATACTATCGCAAATTTCTTCTACCGATTCCATATTGTGTGTAGAAAAAATAATAGTTGAACCTTGCTTCTTTAAATTAAGTATTTCACTCTTTAAAAGATTTGCATTCAAAGGGTCAAAACCAGAAAAAGGTTCATCAAAGATGAGTAGTTTTGGATTGTGCATAACCGTAGTAATAAACTGCACTTTTTGCTGCATTCCTTTACTAAGTTCTTCCACTTTTTTATTCCACCAATCTGTAATATCAAACTTATCAAACCAATAATCCATTCTCTGCTTTGCAACAGATCCTTTCAAGCCTTTAAGTTCTGCCAAATATAACACAACTTCATTTACTTTCATTTTCTTATATAGACCTCTCTCCTCTGGAAGATAGCCAACAAAAGAAATATGCTTTTCACTTAGTCTTTCGCCATTAAAGTATATCTCACCACTGTCAGGCATTGTTATCTGATTAATCATACGAATGAGGGTTGTCTTTCCTGCTCCATTAGGTCCTAAAAGACCAAAAACTTCTCCCTCTGTTACATTAAAACTAACCTCATCAATAGCTTTCTTTTTTGCGTATGATTTAGTTACATTTTTTATCTCTAATATATTTCCCATTATTGTTCTGCTAAGTATTTCAATACAAACTATAACGCAAATATCCTCTATTTATTTCTTTTGATAATACTAAGGTTAAAAATTATTTGTATATTTGCAGTCAGAAAAGGGTTAAGAAAATGAATAATACCAGCATAGAATATGACAATGTAATAAAGAATGCCAGAAATTTGTTTATCAATAAAATGAAAGACTATGGCACTTCTTGGAGAATAATGCGTTTGCCTTCTTTAACAGACCAGATATTCATTAAAGCTAATCGTATCAGAAGCATACAAGAAAGCGGAGTTAATCTTGTAGGAGACGACATCAAAGAAGAATTCATTGCTATGCTCAACTATGGCATCATTGCTTTGATACAATGTGAGCTTGGAACAGAATCTACTGAAGAAATAGAAAATGGATTGGCAGAAAAATTGTATGATAAGTATGCAGGACAAACCAAAGAACTTATGATGAAAAAAAATCATGACTATGGCGAAGCTTGGAGAGATATGCGTATAAGTTCTATGACTGATGTTATTTTAATGAAAATAAAACGCCTAAAACAGATAGAAGACAATCAAGGTAAAACCGTTGTTTCTGAGGGAGTAGAAGGAAGTTATAGCGATATAATCAACTACTCTATATTCTGTTTAATTCAGTTGGAAGAAGGAAAAGAATAAGAAAATGAAAAACCATAAAACAAACTAAGTTTAATAGCCTTCTGCTACTAAACTTAGTTTTTTTGTTTCTCGCTATTTCTTTTTATTATTCTTATTGTTGTTTTGGGGTTTCTTTTTCATTCCCAATAACTCTTTGTTTGATTTAAACTGAAAATCTTCACCAAGCGTTATCTTACCCTCAGATAAAATATTAATATGATTTCTTAATATCGTTTCATCACAAGTATTTATATTATATTGCAAGTAAAGTTTCTTCATATGCTGAGCAAGTTCATGTATATGGTTCTGCTTTTCTTCTCCCTCTTGCATGCTTGCAACTTTCTTTACCAATGCTTCCAAGAAAGTTCCGTATGTACGAAAACTAATATTGTTTTGAGAGTATTTTAATGGTGTCGGTTTTTCATCTTTTTCTTCTCTAACAGGCTTAGGAAAAGGAAAATCTACATCTAATTTATAGTCAGAAATAATATATAAATGATCCCATAATTTTTGTTTGTAATGAGGAGTATCTTTACCAACAGGATTCACTTGTCCCATTGCAACAATTATTGTCTGAGCGTATTTATTGCGTTCTTCTCTGTCTTCTATTGTTAGACAATAATCAACCATCTTTTGTATATGACGCCCATACTCTGGGATAATCATTTTCTTTCGCTGTGTGTTGTATTCCATTTGCAGTCGTTATTTTGAGGATACAAAATTACAAAAAATAAAGATTCTAACAGAAAATAAATCTAATTTTAAGATAAGCATATACAACAGGTAAAACCAAAAGAAGTATATCAAATCTGTCAAGTATTCCCCCATGACCCGGAAGAATATTACCCGAATCCTTAACACCTATCTGGCGTTTGAACATACTCTCTGCTAAATCTCCAAAAGTTCCTACTACACTTGTTAGGATTGCTATCACTATATAATCCCAAAGCATTAAAGCATCGGAACAAAGAGAAATAATAACACCTGCAACAATCACACTTACAAATCCTCCTATGCTTCCTTCCCAAGTTTTCTTAGGGGATATTCTTTCAAAAAGTTTATGTTTGCCAAACTTCATTCCTGTAAGATATGCAAAAGTATCATTACACCAAGCAAAGATAAAGACAGACATAAGTATCATTGGTGAGAAATCGCCCTTGATGCTAATAATTAAAGAAGTTAAAGCTAATGGAACAACAGCATATATTCCTCCAAGAAAAGTATAAGCGATGTTAGTAAAATGTTCTTTTGCTTTACTATACAGTTCAACTATAAACACAAGTAATGAAACCACTATTAAGGCTGCTAAAAAGACAGCAGACAAGTCTTCTTCGCATGATGAACATATTACTATCATAAAATATAATATTATTCCTAAGAGATTCCCTAATAAGATATTAGGTTTAATATTATATTTCTTCACATTATGATAGAACTCATTCTGTCCAGCTATTGCAATAATAAAGAAATAGGCAACACACACTATTGGATGTATAAATATTGCTGCAATAACACTTAGAACATAAACAAGTCCTGTTATTCCTCTGACTACTATATTTGGCATAGTGATAAAAAGTTTTTATTAATTCTTTTGCAAAGATATAACATTTATCCAAAAGCAAAGCAATAAATAAAAGTTTTCTTGCGTTAAGACTTGTATGGGTAAAGAAAAAATAGGTCTATACTTTGGAAGTTTCAATCCAATTCACAATGGGCATCTAACTCTTGCTGATTATATCTTAAAAAACACTGAGTTAGAAAAAATTTGGTTTGTTGTTTCCCCTCAAAACCCTTTGAAATCTTTATCATCTCTTTTGGACAATAAAACAAGATTAGACTTAGTAAAATTAGCCATAGAAGGTAACGAGAATTTCATTGCAAGTGATGTGGAGTTTTTTCTGTCCTACCCTTCTTATACTATAAATACGCTTAATTATCTTAGTAATAAATACCCTCAAAAAGACTTTTCCTTGATTATAGGACAAGACAACTTAGTCAATTTCCCTAAATGGAGAGATTACCAAAAGATTTTGTCTTCATACAATATATATGTATATCCAAGAAAAGACTGTTCTTTTTCTCCTTTACAAGAACACCCAAGTATTCACCTATTAAACTCTCCCTTATTAGATATTTCCGCAACACAAATCAGAGAGTTAATAAAAAAGGATAAAGACATACAGGCTTTTCTTCCTGAAAAGGTATGCCAAGAAATAATAAGAAAAGGATTATACCGATAATGGAATAAAAAAGATACCGATAACCCCAAAAAGATTACCGGTATCGCACTATGAAAAGAAAAATTTTATTTTGTAACTCTTTCAAGCCATTTAACCATTCCAAGCATTACTCCCATAGAAATAACACATACTATAAGGAATACTAACCAACAGTATTGGATTGGCCAAGCGTTGTACATAACAGGTCCTATCCATATAAGAAGGTTTCCTACTGCTGTTGCTCCAAGCCACAATCCTTGGCATAATCCCAAAAGATGTTTAGGTGCAACCTTAGAAACAAATGACAATCCCAAAGGAGATATAAATAACTCTGCAACAGTAAGGAAGAAATAAGTAATGATAAGTACCCACCAATCTGCTTTCATACCTGCAGCTACTGATTCATCCATTGCTCTAAACTCTTCTCCTGAAGGATAACCTTGACCTGCTGAGAACAACATAAGGAACAAGTAAGCACAACCAGCTATTGCCATACCATAAGCAATCTTTCGTGGAGTAGAAATATCTTTTCCTTTTCTTGCTAATGCTGCAAATATCCACATGATTATAGGTGTTAGAACGATAACGAAGAATGGATTAACAGCCTGCCAAATCTCTGGTGCTATCTTGTCTGTCTTCACGAAATCACGTGCAAAAACTGAAAGTGATTGTCCGTTCTGATGGAAAGAGAACCAGAAGAATATTGCTATACCAAGAACTGCAAACAAAGCATACATTCTTTGTTTGATTTCTTTTGCCATTTGTTGTTTTTCTTCTGCTGTATAATTAACAGTCTCAGTTGCTTCTTTCTTAGCAGGTGTTGGGAATATTTTCTTATTAACAAGGAAAATAATCAAAGATATAAGCATAGCCGCAACGGAAGCAAAGAATGAAAAATGCACTCCTTGATTGAATACTTCCAAATACTTACTTGGATCAAAACTGCCTGTAAGTGTTGCAGCAGATGAAAGTTCATTATATTTAGCTACTTGATCGCCGATGCTACCGTCTATTACCTTGTGGCAAAGTTCTGGAAGGTTGGCATTGTAAACAAAACCATTAACCTTTAACCACCATTGTCTTAACAATGGAGCAACAAAAGGAGCTATCAAACCTCCAATATTGATGAATACATAAAAGATTTGGAAACCAGAATCACGCTTTGTCTTTGCTATTCTTAAAGCTTCTTCACCTTTCTTTGCTTCTTCTATTTCATAATTATCATACATTTGACCAACAATTGCTTGTAGATTACCTTTGAACAGACCATTACCAAAAGCAATAAGTGCTAAAGCAAGACATGTAAAAGGCAAAAGCCAAGAAATATTGTCAGATGTTGAAGTAATAGGTATAGCTAAAAGGACATAACCTAAAGCCATTACTATCAAACCCTTCTGAATTGTACCCTTGTAGTTCTGAGTACGGTCCGCAATAATACCTCCGACTAAAGAAAGCACATATATTGCAGCATAGAAAATAGAATAAATTAAACCAGATGTGCTATCACTTAGTCCAAACTTAGAACAAAGGAATAACAACAGTACGGCATTCATAATATAGTAGCCAAAACGCTCACCCATATTACTCAAAGCAGCCGAAACTAAACCTTTTGGATGACTTTTAAACATAGTTTTTATTATTTTAGTTATACTTTAATTATTTATATTTCAGTGTTTTAAAATAGAAGTTTTTCTCCTTTAAAAAAGTCTTCGTTTTCGTAAAAAAAGACTTGATCTTTTACCCAAAAAGAGTTGGTTTTAGCAAAAAAAGTCTTGATCTTTTTTTCTCAAATCTTAGTCTTTTTCAATGGAGTCCAACTTTAGAGTGCAAAGGTATATATTTTTTGAATTTTAGCAAAGAATTTAAACAAGAAATTAGTTTTTTAGTAAATATTCTCTCCCCTCTCTTCCACCTAAACATAGTAATAAATCCAATGAAGACAAATTTTCCTCAAAAGGAATCTTCTCGTAAAAACACTGAATATAAGGAGGAAATCCTTCGCCGTCTATTTTTCTTGTCTTAATAGAAAAAGAGTTGAGGTAATTGTTTTCTTTGCTGCCTACAAATTTATCTGTAAGATTAAGGTTACAAGAAAGTGAAAAGCATTTTTTCAAAAACATAAAGACCTCCACGTTCAAATCCATCAAATATTCAAACTCTCTCAGTAAAATTTTTTTTATCTCATCTGAATAATATTCAAAATAAGGGCTATTACCATAGTTTGAATATATTGCTCTCCAAAGTCTTATGTTCCAATTTTCCTTATAGGATATTTTAGCGTCCTTTGTAAAAATTTTTTCATGCTTATCACGTTGTACGGGAACGGTTATAGACTGCAAACCATTGGAAGACATCAAGAGAATCCTATTTCTAAAAGTCTGTTTTGGAAATGTTTCGTAAATATCTATACTTATCTCTCTCTGTTTCTCTGCAAAACTAAGCCAGGCAATAGAAGGAAAGAAAGGAAGATGTGTAATGATATTTTTATTATTTACAGGAAGATTATAAATATTCTGCATAGTTATATTGTGTATTTCAGACCCATTTTAAACTCATAGGTTCGTGATTCTATATCTTTACGGTGTTTGTAATATGTATTTCTTCTATAATAAAACAAAGATATATGATAGTCAAGATGAGGTATTATATTCAATTCTATAACAGGATTGATGACAAAAAGGGAAGTAGAGCCTTTATTACCTTGTACGTTAAGGTAAAGCGGATTCTTTTCTTGCAGATTCTCAACATCCTCTATTCCCTTCCATGTATATATATTATAGTAGTCAGCATTTAAGACGAAACAACCGACCTTTTCAAACTTAACATCGGTGTTGATATGCACAGCAAAACCTGAACCCATGTTGTAATCCCTGTCTATATTGCCGTAATAATCACTAATACTGCCTCCCAGCAACACTATATTGGTGAATATCTTTTGACCGATAGTTTTCAATCTGCCTATATCGTGAATTGAATATATGAATCCTCCGCCTATGGATGCAGCTTCTGATATACGGAAAGGAACCTCTGTCTTTCCTTTCACAACAGATTCCGAATCATAATAGTTAAAATGCTGGAAAAAACCATATTGAGCTTTCGCTTTTTCTTGTAAGGATATTTCTGTTCCCCACAATCTGCCAATAAGATGAACCTGTGATATAAGCGGTTGATTGGAAGAAAAACCAAATGTCGCATTGGCAGAAAAGTAGTCGTAAGGGTTGTTGCTGGCAAGGTCATAGACATTGCCATAGTCAACATTCAGTGTAACAACAGGATTGGACTCTCCTCTAACAAAAGACCCCTCATCTGCCAAATATCTGGTGCCGACAAAAACAGAGAAATCTATCGGCAAAGTATTATAATCATGATATTTGTAAAAAGAAGTTTTTCTTTCCCATGCTTTGCCGCTGAGAATACGGTTCAATCCTTTCATAGGACAAATAGCCGTGGCTACCAATTCTCTCCATAATCTTTCCCATCCGTATGCACTCTCGTTTATCACAAGATTGGAAAGCCTGTGGGTTATCTCGCCTATGGCAATACCACCCAATGTTGTTGCAAAAATATCATTGATTGCCGGCGGTTCTATCTCACCTGCAAACTCCCACATAAGGCTTCCACCCAAAGCAAAAGGTGCGGACTGCCAAAAATTCAGACCATTACTACGTGCAGCATTAAAATATAAAGCTCCATGATAGGGATGGAAAAAAAGATTGGTGGAAAATTTATCATTATCCCACACAAAACCATGTTCAAAATTTCTTTTTATGGAATGAAAACTTATTTCTGCAAACTCTTCCTTCAAAACAAACCTGTCAAAACAATTTACAAAAGCATTAATACCAAAGACCTCTACAGCAGAAAGAAAGTAGTTCTCTCTATCTGTCCGTGTATTTTGGGCTGTATCCATCTCCGCTATTGCCGTTTTTTCCGGTTCCAAAACATTGGCTTGGACAAGAACAGTGGTCAATATTAAAAATATAGTCAGTATATGCTTTATCATAAGTCTGCTTTCTTTTTTTTAAAAAAATATCATACCAGCTTTCATAAGAAAGGATTTTTTATATGTTTCATTGTGTTCATAATATCTATCTACTCCGTAACCTGCAGCTACAAAGAAACCTAATCGCTTAAAACATTGATATTCCAAGCTTACATTTGTATTCAAAGAATAAAGTCTCTCTGGTGTTTTCAAGTCTTCTTGATTAAACGATTCTGTATGAGAAAAACCAATATCTGCATTAACAGACCACTTATCATTGAAAACAGTAGTCCAATAACCCATACTATAGAACAATGACCCTGAAAACTTCTTATCCAATCCCATATAATGAGTGCCTATTCCAACTATATTATAGGTATTATTGTTTCTAAAACGGGCTGCCACGTTGATTTTTGAAGCATTGCCACCGAATACCATCATCTGTATTCTGGTCTGAGGAGAAAGATTTACCAGACCTATTTTACGTGAATTACTTTCTCTGCTGTAATTAAACAGACCTATCTGTGTTCCATGTGGATTTTGAGTACATATATTCACCAGTCCCAACTGCAATCCGACAATTTCATCTGCATAGTTAAAAGCAGACATTTGAACTCCATGCATATCATCTATACATATATTCATTACAGATGCCAACTGCAAACCTCTTCCTGAAGACAAGGTTATGTTTTCTATGCCGCTGAGTTGCACACCTTGCATTCTAATTGCAATGTTGTTAAATGTAGTCAACTGCATCCCTCTCATCTGCTTTGAAGAATTTATGACACCAGAAAACTGCAATCCTTTCATTTCGCCGTTAACAACATCGGAGACCAAAGAAGACTGCATGCCCCACATATCGCCAAGTGTGATTACTCTAACAAGAGAGAAATTAAATCCTATTGCCTTTTCCCTAACAAGAGCAGTCCCCAAAGACATCTGACATCCTTTCAAGACAGTGACATCTGCCATAAGACCAACATTGATGTTTGCCTTTTTGTCTTCGTCCCTGTTACCAATGGCTATGTTATGAGTTGTTACATCAAAATCTTTCAGGTTTTGTCCTAACACAGCATCGCATAAAACAAATAAAACCAAAAATGACAATAAAATTTTTGCTGATTTCATATAGGATTTACACTGTAATAAAACTTTCTCTTCTTGAATAAAGAAAAATTAAGGTGCCATTAACTGCAATAGCACCTTAAATTATTAAGAATTAAAATTTATTTTCTTGCTTTGAAGAAGTTTCTTCCAAGATAAACAGCCTGTTCTCCAAGTTCTTCTTCTATACGAAGTAACTGATTGTATTTGCAAATTCTGTCTGTACGAGAAGCAGAGCCTGTTTTTATCTCACCTGTGTTCAATGCAACGGCAAGATCTGCTATTGTTGTGTCTTCTGTTTCACCACTTCTGTGAGACATAACAGCAGTGTAAGCATTATTGTTTGCCAAACGTACAGCATTGATTGTTTCTGTAAGAGTACCTATTTGATTGAATTTGATAAGTATTGAGTTTGCAACGCCTTTGTCTATACCCATTTGCAGACGTTTAACGTTAGTAACAAACAAATCATCACCTACAAGCTGAACTCTGTCCCCTATTTTGTCAGTAAGAATCTTCCATCCGTCCCAATCATCTTCTGCCATACCGTCTTCTATTGATATGATAGGATATTTATCTGTCCATGTCTTCCAATAGTCTGCCATTTGAGCAGAAGTAAGTTTTTCTCCGCTGGACCATTTAAAATGATATACTTTTTCTTCTGGTAGATAAAATTCACTACTTGCTGGGTCAAGGGCAATGCAAACATCTTCACCTGGACGATAACCTGCTCTTTCTATTGCTTGAAGCACAACCTCTATAGCCTCTTCGTTGCTACCTAAGTTTGGAGCAAAACCTCCTTCATCACCAACATTTGTTGAATGACCTTTGTCTTTAAGCACTGATTTTAGATTATGGAATACCTCAGCACCCATTTTAAGCCCTTCAGAGAAAGTATTTGCACCAACAGGCATAATCATAAATTCCTGAAAGTCTATTTTATTGTCTGCATGTGCGCCTCCGTTAAGAATATTCATCATTGGTGTAGGAAGAGTATAAGCATTTGCTCCACCTATGTAACGATACAATTCCTGACCTGTTTCCATTGCTGCTGCTTTTGCACATGCTAAGGAAACACCAAGAATAGCATTGGCACCTAAACGACCTTTGTTGTCTGTGCCGTCAAGTTCTATCATTCTTTTGTCAATAAGAATTTGCTCTTGAACAGGCAATCCTCTCAACTCTTCTGCTATTGTTTTATTTACATTTTGAACGGCTTTCAAAACACCTTTTCCTAAAAAGGCTGATTTATCTCCATCTCTTAGTTCTACTGCTTCATGCACTCCTGTTGATGCTCCAGAGGGAACTGCTGCTCTACCTACTGCACCTGCTTCTGTATAAACTTCTACTTCTACTGTTGGATTTCCTCTTGAATCCAAAATCTGTCTTGCATGAACGCCAATTATCTGTGACATATTCGTAATTTGTATTTTAAGATTATTAAATATATATATTATTTTTCAGTTTGCAAAATTAAGAAAAAAGAATAATATACAATATATTTTATCTCTAATTTCAATAAAGAAACATCGCCAAAACAAAACGGGGTCTTTGCCTTAGAAATCGCCGTTTAAAAAAAAGAAAACGGGGTTTTTGCATCACAAAAAGCCCGTTTTTTAAATCAATTTTCCCATTTTTAAAGGGAAAAATCCCGTTTAACTGTTAAGTATCTCTTTTATTCTATTTAGTTGGTTTGGAATCCTTATCTTTTGAGGACATTTTGCAAGGCAAATACCACAATCCCTACACTTCATTGCAGTTTCTTCTTGCTTCAATGCTTTATAGAAACCATTCTGAAACTCAGTTACTCTACTATTATAGTCTTTCTCTGACTTGTCTGGCAAAGGTATTATTCTTTTATCTATCTTGTCATTATAGTAAGCGAAGTTTCCAGGAATATTTACTCCAAAAGGACATGGCATACAATAGTTACATTGTGTACAAGGTATTGTAGGATAACCTTCTATTTTGTCTGCAATTCTCTCTAATAAAGCATTCTCCTTGTTTGTGCAGGACTCTAATGGAGAATAAGTTCTTACATTATCTTCCAAATCTCTTAAATAAGTCATTCCACTAAGAGCTGTAAGCGCATTTGGATAACTTCCACACCAACGAAAAGCCCATGAGGCCAAAGAATTTTGAGGCCTTTCTGCTTTAAGTTCTTTTGCTATATCCTCTGGTAGATTAGCTAAACGACCTCCTCGCAAAGGTTCCATAATAACAACAGGAATGTTCATCTGTGTTAATTTATTGTAAAGGTATTCAGCATCTGCATCTGGAGTTCCTCCCCATTCATTCTTGGTTATAGAAGCATGACGCCAATCCACATAATTCATCTGTATTTGAACAAAATCCCAATGGTACTTGTTGTGCAATGAAAGCATATAATCAAATATCTTTACATCTCCATGATAAGAGAAACCAAGATTTCTTATCTTTCCCTTCTTTCGTTCTTCAATAAGAAAATCCAAAATACCATTATCCAAAAACCTTTCCTTTATTTCGTTTTCTCCCCCTCCACCTATGGAATGCAAAAGATAATAATCTATAACATCAACTTGAAGGTTCTTAAAGGAATCATAATACATCTTCTTTGCTCCTTCAGTTGTCTTGCTCTCAGGAGAGAAATTCGAAAGTTTAGTCGCAACATAGAAATCTTTTCTACTGTGTTTGCTAAGTGCTATGCCTGTTGCTTGCTCACTCGTTCTTCCATGATAAACAGGAGCAGTATCAAAGTAATTGACTCCATTTGCAATGGCAATATCAACCAAATGATTAACCTCTTCTTGTTTTATTACTTTATTCTCACTAGGAAGACGCATCATACCAAAACCCAACAAAGATACTCTATCATTTGTATTGTGATTTATACGATAGGTCATCATTTTGTTAGCAATAGGTTCTATGTCTTCTTCCAAAGTTGTTTTTGCTATAGTTTCTATTGGCTTAAGCACAGATGCTCCCATTAGAGCCACACCTCCCATTCCTAAACGTTTAAGAAAATCTCTTCTATTGATATTATTTTTGTTCCCCATACTATAAATTGTGTTTTATTTCTTTGATTATTTACTCTGCAAAGTTACAAAATAAATTAAAATGTACAAATATTCTATAACAATTCTGGAATTGTTGTCTGCTGAATATAACCTTGTGGTGTCTTATGAAAAAGAAGTGTAGTTACTGAATTAGTTAAAAGAATGTAAGGAGCATTAAGATTAAGATTATATGCAGATGCTTGCAGAAAGGTTTTCTCGTTTATCTCTACACTCTTGGCTTTACACTCAACCAACATAAAAGGTTCTCCTTGACTGTCCCTGACAATTATATCATAACGTTTCTTTCTTTGTCCGACATTTATTTGTGCTTCTAAGGAAAAACGAGTTAAAGGATAATTAAAGTTTTTGTTAAGTATATTAACAGTAAGTTGCCTTACCTCCTCTTCGGGAGTTAAGGCAACATACTTTCTTCTTATTTTATCAAAGATTTGTTGATTATTCGTCATAGTTTTCTCCTGAACCACCTGTATAATCCTGACCAGAAGATTGTTGTTGCTTTACTTTTCGTTTCATATTAGCTGTCTTACCAAAGTTGTAAGAGAATGAAAGACGAACGCTACGAGAATAAGGATGACGTTTTGTAAAGGTTATGTATTGGTCTGTATAAGCATAGCCAAAACCTCCTCTTGTATCAAATATATCTCTGAAGTTGATACCAATGTTAGCTTGTTTGTTCCACAAAGATTTCTTTATTGCTATATCAAAGTCATATCTTGCATTGTCCCTACCTTGAATGCTTTTGCGTGGAGCATAGTATCTGCCGGAAATCTGAATTGTAAAGTTTTTAGGTAGAGTAATTGTTGTATTGAGTTTTGTGTTGAAATTAAAAGAAGTTGTTTTATCATAGTTCAAAGCAGTACCATCTTGATAAGAACCAAAGAAGTTCACACTTAAGTTAGCTTTCCACCAATCTGTTATATCTCTATCAACAATAACTTCCAAACCATAGTTTGAAGAATGTGCAAGATTTACAAAAGTTTGAGCAGTAAGAGCATCAGCATCTTCACTTCCTGCTGCAGTCCAAGCCCAATCAAAACCATAGTAGTTAGCATTAGCTTGATTCCATAGGAATTGGAAACGTGTCATTCCATTATTTACATAACGATAGTAAGCAGATGTGAAAATTGTCGTCTTTTCAAACATCAAAGACCAACCTAATTCAAAAGCATCTGTGTATTCTGGATCTATATTCGGATTACCAAAACGAAGATATTCCTTATTTGTACGGTCTATATTCGGCATCATAGTCCAAGGATCTGGTCTGCGGATACGTTTAGAGTAAGATACTTGGAAAGAATTATTTTGATTAAGCTGATAAGAAAGATGAATAGTAGGATAGAATGAGTTATAGTCTTTATCAAATGGAGTCTTAACACCGGCAAAGTCAGTTTTCTTGAAATCATTGTTCACAAATTCTTGTCTTGCTCCTAATTGTGCAGAAAATTTGTTGATTTGTAGTCCAAATGTTGCATATAAAGCATGAATGTATTCCTCTCTTTCAAAATCATAACTCTCTGTAAGATTTCTAACATTGTCGTATGCTGTTATGCTTGTTGATTTACTTTCGTTATAATTCATATTATAACCTACTTCTAATTGCATTTTTTCACTGAAAGGATGAACATAATGAATATCTGCAACGGCTCTATGATTATTACTTTCAGAAGTATCACCACGCATATAATTTGGATTAGTTAAATTACCAATTGCATCATAAACAGGGTTATCATATATTACATTATCTTCTATTTTACGATTGAACTTTCCCCAGTTCCAAGTAAAACTTGAGTAAAACAATTGTCCTTTTTTATCTTTGAAGTCTTTTTGATAAGTCAAACCAATATTATTAAACTGTCCATCGTTAATACCTTCACTTTTATCAGTATTATTTCTCGCATCATTGGTAAGGTTCAACAAATTATTGTTTCTTGTTGTGGAATAATCATCAGGAGTATTATGCACATGTGTATTGAAACTAAGAGAAAGTGTGTTGAATTTGTTGATATACCATTCACCTCCTAAACGTATTCCTCCACCAAAACCTGTTTCTCCTCCATTTCTTGTTGTTCTTATAAGATCTGTTGTTGCTCCTGTTGTTCCTTTTATAAATCTAAGACCATCCGTTATCATTCCTCTCTTATCATATCTAAAATCACCTGAAGCAGAAAGAGAAAATTTTTTGTTAGACCAATTAAGAGTTGCTGCAATACTTTCTTGTGGCATCCATTTTTTCAAAGCTGTTCCAGAAAAAATATTGATATTACCATTCAACCCCATGTTTCCTTTTTCTTTAAGTGTGATATTAATAATACCACTCATACCTTCAGGATTGTATTTTGCAGAAGGATTTGTAATAACTTCTATTTTGTCTATTTGAGAAGCTGGTATTTGAGCCAACACACTTGGAACATCGTTTCCATATAAAGAAGATGGCTTACCATCAATTAAAAGAGTAACATTGCTTGCTCCCCTAAGAGAAATATTTCCTTCATCATCAACCTCAACACTTGGAACATCTTCTAAAACATCACTCGCATTGCCGCCAGCAGAAACAAGATTTTGATCTACATTAATAACTCTTTTGTCTAATTTGTATTCCATCATTTGTTTTGCTCCAACAATTTTCACTTCTTCCAATGTTTCGCTTGAGGCTTTCAACATAACAGTACCTACATCAACAGAAGCATTTTTTATTTCAATATCTTTATAAGTATCTTTGTAACCTACAAAAGAGTATTTCAATATATATTTTCCTGCTCTACGATTAGTAATAGAAAAAACTCCCTTATCATTTGTTATTCCTCCATCTATAACCGTAGAATCTGCTACTTTGAGTAAAGCAACACTAACGTATGGCATCGGTTCAGAAGAAGTTTCTTCCAAAACCTTACCTGTTACTGAATATTTACCTGCCTGACCTTGTGCATAAACATCTGTTACCAAAAATACTAAGGCACTCAACAATAAAATTTTTATTACTTTCATATAATTTATAATATTAATTTATTTTTTACCAAACTACAACGTCATCTTTTTTATTTTATTGTAAATATCATTGTTTTATATGCTTGGAATAATTAACAAGAGTAGTGTAATAACCATTCTTTTGTAATAATTCTTGATGATTACCCATTTCTACTATTCTTCCCTTATCTAAAACAATTATTTTGTCTGCATCTGTTACTGTTGAAAGTCTATGAGCTATTATTACAATAGTACGATTCTTCATTGCATTGTCTATTGCCAAAGAAACTTTATGCTCATTTTCTGTATCCATAGCTGAAGTTGCTTCATCCAAAAGAAGTATCTGTGGATTTCTTAACAAAGCTCTTGCAATACAGATTCTTTGCCTTTGCCCTCCAGAAAGTGCAGTACCATTATCACCTATATTTGTTTGATATTTTTCTGGCAAAGATTCTATAAAGTCTTCTATATTGGCTAAGCGAGCCACTTCTCTCACTTGTCCTTCTTCTATTCCTTTCAGACCAAACGTTATATTATTATATATTGTGTCATTAAAAAGAATAGAGTATTGAGTAACTATACCTATATGCTTTCTAAGAGAATTAATATTAAAGTCTCTTATATCTACTCCATCTATAAGGAGTTCTCCCTTTGTTACGTCTGCAAATCGTGGTAGTAAATCAAAAATTGTTGTTTTACCTGCACCAGAAGCTCCAACAATAGCAACTTTTTCTCCCTTATTTATTGTTAGATTAATATGCTGAAGAGAGAAACTTTCATTACCTTCATACTCAAAGCCTACATCTTTAAAATCTATTTTCTCTTTAAAACCATCCATCATAATAGCATTCGGCTTCTCTTCAATCTTTTCTTCTGCATCAAGTATTTCATAAATTCGCTTAGCAGCAGCTTCACCTCTTTTAAAATTATAGTAAGCAGTAATCAATTCTTTTATTGGAGAAATAACCCTTGAAAAGACAACAGTAAAAGCGATTAATACTCCCGCATTCATCTGACCTTTCAATACAAAAATACCTCCTGCTATAATAACAATAGAAAGTATCATCATAGAAAAAAACTCCGATAAAGGCGACGCTAAGGCATTCTTTCTAATAACCTTGTTACTTATCTTTTCGTATGCTCTATTGTGTATATTGAAGCGAGATTGCATAATGCTTTCTGCTTTCAATCCCTTAGTATTTTTAATAGTAGAAAGAGCTTCTTCTGAAAACGACAATAGGTCTGCTGCTTTTTGTTGGGTTTTTATACTATCTCTATTTAGTCTAACAGATACTTTTCTTATCAAAGCCATAGGTAAAGGCAACACTACTAATACAAACAACATAAATTGCCAATTAGTAATAAACAAAGCTATGGCAAAAACAATTATCATTAAAGGATCCTTAACAACCATTTGAAGACTTGTCGCAGCTGTCCATTCTACTATACTACAATCCGAAGTAAGTCGTGAAACAACATCTCCTCTTCTTATGTTTGAAAAATAAGAAATAGGTAATATAGTTAGTTTTTTATAAATATCTATTCTAAGGTCGTTAAGAATGCCGTTGCGTATTGGGACAACAAAATAAAGTCCTAAATATCTGAATAGATTGGAAAGAAAAGTAAATAAAGTAAAAAAGCCACATATATACAACAAACAAGTAAAAAAACCTTGAGTCTCTTTATAGTAATTTAGATAATAAGCTACTATACCTACTATCGCATCTTTAGATAAAGCGAAATCGGGCAACGAGTTCGGAGCCTTTACTAATCCGAATAAAATACTAATAAAAGGAACTATCATTACTATGGAAAAAAGATTGAAAACAATATGCAGAAAATTGAAAAAGATATTCAACATGATATATCGCTTGTAGTTAAGCATATATCTTAAAATTCTGAATATGTTTTGCATACTTTTAAACATAGAAAGAGAGTATTTTATAGTATTTCTGCCATTTGTGTGTAATAAAGCCAATGAACATCTTTGCCCATTGCTCTTACTTGGTTAGGTACTATACTATTAAGACTTTGTCCTGGTGTTGTATTTACTTCCAAGAAATATAATTTATCTAATTTCTTATTATATATGTAGTCTATTCTACAAACTCCCTTACAATTCAAATCCTTATATATTCTAACCGTAGTCTGTTGCACAAGTTCTTTAAGTTCTTTACTTATTCTTGCAGGAACTATTTCATCTGTTGTTCCATCATACTTTGCGTCATAATCAAAGAACTCTGCTTTTGGCACTATCTCTGTTACAGGAAAAGCCATCACTTCTCCTTGTTCCATAAATACTCCACAAGACAGTTCTGTGCCAGGTATAAATTCCTCAATCAAAACTTTAGGATGAACCTCAAAGGCTCGTTTTATTGCATCTCTTAACTCTGATTTTTCCTTTACTTTTGTCATTCCTATAGAAGAACCTCCTTGTGAAGGTTTCACAAAAACAGGCAAACTAACCTTTGAAAGAATATCATCAATATTTATTTCTTATTATATATGTAGTCTATTCTACAAACTCCCTTACAATTCAAATCCTTATATATTCTAACCGTAGTCTGTTGCACAAGTTCTTTAAGTTCTTTACTTATTCTTGCAGGAACTATTTCATCTGTTGTTCCATCATACTTTGCGTCATAATCAAAGAACTCTGCTTTTGGCACTATCTCTGTTACAGGAAAAGCCATCACTTCTCCTTGTTCCATAAATACTCCACAAGACAGTTCTGTGCCAGGTATAAATTCCTCAATCAAAACTTTAGGATGAACCTCAAAGGCTCGTTTTATTGCATCTCTTAACTCTGATTTTTCCTTTACTTTTGTCATTCCTATAGAAGAACCTCCTTGTGAAGGTTTCACAAAAACAGGCAAACTAACCTTTGAAAGAATATCATCAATATTTATTTCTTCGCTATCGTATATAGTAACATTCTTTGCTACATTAACAATATTCGTTTCTCTTACTACAGCATTACAAGTTGTTTTATCAAAAGTTACAGCAGAACACAAAGCATCACAAGTGTTGTATTTCATTCCCAACATATCAAAATAACCTTGCAACAAACCATTCTCTCCCGGTGTCCCATGAACTATGATAAATACTCCATCAAACTTTACTTTCTTTCCTTCTATATCAAGAGAAAAATCATCCTTATTAATAGAGTATCTTCTATTCTCTTTTTCATAATACCAATCTTCTTTTGTTAGTATTACCTTGTAAAGATTGAAATCATTTTTAAGATTATTTTCTATTTGCTCTGCTGATTGTAAAGATATTACGAACTCACCTGAATAGCCTCCACAAACTAAGGCTATGGTCTTTTTATTATTCATTATCTGTTTGTTTTATTTGTTTTTTCAATTCCAATAAAAACTGTTTTGTTTTAGTTAAAGTATCTAAAACTTCTTTGTATTCATTGTTTTGATATTTTTCTTCTTTCATCGCTTTTTTTGCTCCGTCCAAAGTAAAGTGTTTCTCTTTTGTAAGATATGCTATCCGCCTTACGAGTTCTACGTCTTCCTTTGTATAGAAACGTACTCCTCGTTTGTTTTTCTTTGGTTTTAACTTAGTGAATTCTGTTTCCCAAAATCTAAGTGTGGAATAAGGTAAATCAAATTCCTTGGACACCTCTGCAATAGAATAATAAAGTTTATCGTCCATTGTTATTTTGTTTTTATTAAGACGCAAAATTAATAAAATTTGTTGTATTGGAAATAACTTAATGTAATAAAATAGTAAAAAAGTAGAAGTTGCATTACTTTCATAATCCGCATTTATTAGAAAAGTAAAAGCATAATAATTCAATTTTTTTGAACAAAAATATTCAAATATAACGCTGCTAAAAAACACATCAAGACTTAATGTAAAAAGATCAAG
>R24__coassemble_137_pt1 | contig 54810 bp, 52 predicted proteins | sample R24__metabat2_high_PE_045 | metagenome-assembled genome bin R24 | reverse complement strand
ATACGGATTATGTACGGATTTGGAAGTTTTTAAAAAAAATGTATATATATTTATAATATATTTTTATTTTTGCAAAAATTTAATTCTAACAAGTAATATGGAAAAGGAAATCATAGTACAGCAAGAAGTAAAAAATGGTTTAGCCAACTTCGGGCTTAACGACACAGAAAGAAAAGAGTATGAAAATCTTATTCTTGAAGGGCTTAAAGATAAGACCTTTGAAAAAGAAGAAGATTTGACTACCGAAGTGAAATCACGTGTCTCATATTTCATACCAAGTGCCAAACTTTTACAGCAGTCTCGCACCAAGTTAATGCAGGATAATGCCACCTTGAAACAACAATTTGAGGATTATAAGAAAAATAATCCTATAAAGGATGACAAGGATGATAAAGATAATAAAGACGATAAGGATAATAAAGACGATAAGGATACTCCTGATTGGGCGAAGACATTGAGGAATGAGTTCAAGACGCTTAAAGAGAGCCTCGAAAACGAGAAGAAAGAAAGGCTAATAGCAGAAAACAAGGAGAAAATCCTCAAATCAATCAAAAAAGATTACAACAAACAATCTTGGGATATGATAGATTTGCTTATACAAGCGAATAATGTGGATTTTTCCAATGAATATGCTAAAGACAAAGTCAAGGAAATCATCAGTGATTATGCAACAGGTCATCCAGCAGCCTTGATAAAGGCAGATGAGGGTGATAATAAGACTGATAATAAGTTATTCAAAGAATTAGAAGAACAGCGGAAAAAGACACAGATGAACTCCTCAGACAAAGAGAAAGCCTTGAAAGAAAGATTTAAATAACAAACAAAAAAAGAAAGGAAAGAAATGTCATACAATAATTTAAGACAGGGCAGTTCCAAGATAGGAGGCAGAAGACCTATATCCACAGGCAGAAGATGGATATTGAAACATTCTGGTTTTGCTCTTCCTTTAGAGAACGTGCCTTTAGCAAAAGAGGGTTATCTGCCTGCAGGCATCCCTCTTGTATGCAACGAAAGCGACCATACAGCAGTCCCTTTGAAAGTTGCTCAAGTTAAGAAAGTTTCTGGCAAGGTTGTCAGTATAGAACTAAGCGGTGAATTTTCACAACATCCATTCCTTGTAGGAGAGAATATTATAAAAATGGGTGCAACATTGGAGACTTCAGGCACAGCCGCAGAAATAGAGAGTGTATCAACAAGCGAAGATGGTGCATACACTGAACTAACATTATCAAGTACTATAACAGGCTTGGCAGTAGATGATTATGTTATGCTTGCGAAAAAAGACGGAAGCACATACGGCAAGCCTAATGCTATACTTGCCTTTGACTTGTATAAAGATGAAGATGCGGTAGCAGTATTCGCTAATGCAGCCATCAAACTTACCGATGGCGAGATATACGAGAGACGCATACCTGCAATGCCTGAACTTGTTAAGACTGCATTGAGAGAGAATGGTTGTGAATTTACTTTTAGTCAATCACTTTAAAAGGTAGGAGGAACAAGAAATGGCAAAAGAAACATCAGTATATGCAAGATTATCCCAGATATTAGAAAATGAGGGAGTTTTTCAAACAATATTGAATAATATTGATGAAAAATATAATAATGAAGATTGGAAACTTTTCTCTAATGTACAACCAATGCAATTGTCAAGACAATGGAACACTATTCTTGATAATGCAGAGATAGCCGTTATGGCTTCAACGATGGGAGAGAATGACCATACTCCAATGCGTGCATTACAAGGTTTTGAGAAACAAAATGGCTCAATACCTGTGATAGGACACGGATTTAAATTCGGTATCAGAGACGTTCAAGAAATGCGTGATATTAATATGTCGGGAGATGTTATGCTTCCTCGTCTATATCAGAAATTCTTTGACCGTACAAGCGTAAGCATTCAGGGTTTCCATCATAGATTGAACTATTGGATAGACCAAACACTTAACTCAGGAGCAATGGTTGTGGATGCTACTAACTCTCCTGATGGCGTTCCATTCAGCATAACCTATGATATTCCAGCAGAAAACTATCAGGTGGCAAAAGGTAGTGCAGCAACTGCCAGATGGACAAACAATACTGCTAACTCAACAGCAGACCCTATCGCTGACATCAGACGTTGGATGGATATAATGAAGAAAAGAGGTGTCCTTAATCCTGTTATGGTTATGACAGAGAATACTTATCTTATGCTTATCCTTCATCCAGCAGTAATACAGCAATTGGCTAACTTGAACAAATTCTCAAGTGTTAGCGGTATAGCAAATATCAACAGAGATGAACTATGGACTGCTATAAGAACAGCGTTTGGTTTGCCTAACATCCTTGTATTAGACCATAAATATAAGGTAGAAAAAGATGGCGTGCCAACAGACCTTGCATCTCCATTGGAGGATAACAAGATAGCAATGCTGGATATTAACAACGCATTCAATGTATATCAAGCACATCAGACATTGTTAGACCAACACGGAGCAAACATATCCACTGCTACAGCAGAAAATGGAATGATTGCCGTATTGAGAGACAGTGGCGACAGAGCAATAGAGACTACTGTTGAAATGCAGGCATATGTTGCACCTGTCTTGAACGAGCCTAAGAAACTGTTGATTGCTGACGTATCAAAGAATTCTGCAAACGGACAACTTCAATAACAGACAACGGCTATGACTATCAAAGACTTTTTAGAAGGACTTTTTCCTGCCAGCGTTAGTTTTTCTGATGCTAACTGGAATAGTGTGTTTCAAAAATGGGATGTTGATGGTGATAGCGACTACGAGGCGGTTGGAGAGCGTGAGCAAGACCTTTGTCGTGCAGAACTGCTGCTCATTCTCTCCAAACAAGTCGGAGGTGGAGGCTCCTCAAAGAAAAACAGCGAGAGTATAAAAAGAGGCGACTTTGAGAAATCGCAGAGCAACGAGACCTCATCCAATGGCTATTCTATGACATATCTTGACCGTAAAGCATTGAGAGAAGAAGCCTACTATCTATTCAGAAAGTGGGGCATAGAAACAGAAGAACCAATGGAGTATCATTATCAGATAGGAGTATTGTAATATGGATTTGGAGTATTCAGATTTATGTACCATCGTTGATTTAGACAAACAGATAATAGACAAGGATAGCGGAGATACCGACAACGTCTTTATCTGTTTCAATCAGCCTTGTGATTTTCAGCCTGAATGGACTGAGAACAGGGGCGGTACTTTGGTTGCTCACAATCCTAAACTCTTTCTCCCATACGACTTTCCTTTGACAGAAGAGTTGAGTAGAAATCTGACCATAATCATCTCACGTTTCAGAAAAGTCTTGAATGTTGAAGAATTTCTGACCAATGATAATGGCGATATTACCTTCTCTCTTGTTGATGAAGACGGCAAGACGCAGTCGTATCATACGATACCAGCAAGATATTCATCAGGTGCTAAGCCTATAGACTTTGAGAAAGACTATAGACAAGGAAACACTGACAGAAAACATCTTGTGGTAGGCAAGATTGAAGACTGGTGGGAGATTAACACCACTCTTGGAATGACAACCCTTGACGGAATAGAGATAGAAATGAGAGAAATAACTTATCTATAATAATGGTATCCATAGCGAGTAGTATATATCAGAGAAATGTAACAGAGAAAATAATGAGAGAGTTAAGACATCAAGTTACTCTTTCATTGAATGATACTGCCTTAACCGTAGAAGGATATGTAGATGAGCAAGTCTTGAAAAATCTCAGGGAAGCGGCTAAAATATTTAAACAAAGAGAAAAAGTCATCTGGGATGAGTTGGGCAAGGGTGGTACTAATCTGACGGATTTTACTAACCGTACTGGTGAGATGAAACGATATACAGGATATAAACTCTTTCTTGACGGTGTTAATGTGTCTGCGAGAAATAAAATGTTAGACATAGAAAAACCTACTGGTGCATTATACAGAAATCCGAATGGTAGAGGTAGAATGAAAGATATGTATGCTCCTCTGACGGGAGGACATAAAGGAACGCCTTCTTATAATACAAAAATGCGTTATGTTTCTCTATATCTCTATGCTGACAGCGAACACGCATTCTTTGTGGATAATCCATCACATACAAAAAGAGGTAGAAAAGGAAGAAAATTATCGCAAGGTACGGGCTGGTTCAGACTCTATTGTAGGTTAGTTATGAACGCTTTTTACTCGTGTTTTAAAAATTCATACAGTTTGGGTAGTCTGCTGTCTATTGCGGGGGGAAGCAATTTTAATCCAAGAGAAATATATGACAAAGGGAATAAATACGGAGAATACTCTATTGGAATACCTCGTTTTACTAAATATGACAAGGAATTAGCACATTGGAGCAATCATAATAAGGATTTAAAATATAATAGTATTTTCTCAGAGAGAAATGGTAAAGGAAGAAAAACCTACACTTTAACAATAACTCTACCTGTAAGTGTAGAAAATATACTTTAATAGTAATGAAACTAAAAGAATTAAATAGTATAACAGCGTGTGAGAAACTGAAATCATTGTTGGAGGATGCTTTGGCGGAGATTAAGGTCAAGACCTATATCAATATGCCAGAGAAGTCTTTGCCTGATTTCTTCATAGCAATAGAGCCTAACGGAGGTATGACCGATAAGGGAGATATTGCAGAAGGTATAATACTTATTAATATATGTGTTAGACTATTGAAGGATTTGGGAATAAACAACATCAAGATGACAAGGATTTTGGAAAAGATTGACGAGGTTATACCTTTTGAGGGAACGCATATAGACAACTATTATTTCACGCCAAGCATAGAATATAATTATATTGACGATATGGATTATAGTCTTGGCTTTGCTATTAAATCCCTCAATATTTTTTTTAGAAAAAAAAGAGAATAATTAACAAGAAAAAAGAAAGGAAATAAAAAAATGGCAACAAATTTAGGAAGCATTCTTAACACCGTAGGTGGTGTTGGAAGATTATGGATATTCAACTATAGCAAAGACTGGGATGGAACAAAGAAGTTGGAAGAACTTATAATCCCTTTCACAGACGCTGGTGTTATTGACTCATCAGTACTTTTTGACCTTGTAGGAAAGTTGGATATGGACTCAGTAGAAGATGCTGGCGAGGATATGGACATAGTAGACCACAGATTTACTGACGGTAGCGTAGGTGTAAAACTTGTGTCTGACGGTACTTATGGTCTTACCTGCCAAAGTATGAATATTGCAGAAGACATCTGCACCAACCTATTGTTAATGAAAAAGACAACAGCGGGGGACGCAAACACATTGGGTAAAAACTCTCTGGCTTATGGACAAGACGGAGATATGGGATTTATCAATCCTTGTGCAGTATTTATTGAAGCATTGTCCTCTGATAAATACAGCGGCATACTTTACCCTTATGCTTCATTGTCTTCTAAATTGGTCGTAGCAGGAAACAAGACAGACATCTGGACTATCAATATGAACATAGGAGCACAGAACTGCCCATTGAAGACCCTTGCTAAGACAGGAGAAACAAAAGACCTTACTGCTATATGGGGAGAATCAAGTTATGTCTTAATTCCTAAGAGAACTACATCTACTGCTGCAAATCCCAGTAATCCTCAATAATCCATCTATTAAGGAGTTGAGGTCAGGGACAAGTGTTGTCTCTGAATTAACAGGTTCTATAAATGGTACTAAGACGTATAATATCTTGATAGATAATGTCGCAGTAGAGGACGCAGCACACTATAGGGTTTCTGTCAAGGATGTTGCTGGAGAGGAGGCTGATTTGAATAAGATAAACATTGTTTCTAATGGGGCGTTGTTAAACTCATCGCAAACATTCTTGAATAATGGTTATACTCCTCTATATGCGAGGTTGTCAGTCTCTACTATAACAAACGGCTGCGAAATACAACTGCGATTAGAACAAGCCGATGTGCCATTTGGAGAGCAGGTTACGGAGGATACGATGTGGAGTATTATAGATACAATAAATGTATCTGTTATCCCAGCGGAATGATTAATAAAAAAACAAGGGCTTTTGTCCTTAACGATAGAAGCCCTTTAAATTGGAGGATGATAGAATGAAAATTTCAGACACATTATTTGCAAACAGAATAAATGAGGTGGGGAAGATTACTGACCTGACAAGTGATTTCACTCTAAGAAATCAAGAGGCGTTCTCTTTATATATTCATCCGAAGAAAGATACTGACGATATGATAATACCTGTCAAGGTAAGACCTCTGCGTAATGAAGATTATCTTGATTGCCCATTCACACTTGATGATTGGAATTCTATCTCTGTTGTGAGCATTAAAGCCAATGCAATAGATTTAACAAATTATGATGTTTGGTGGGGAGCAGGCGACACCATAAAAGATTAGGAGGGCGTCTATGGGTCTAACAGTGAATTCTAATGATACAGGGGTTAGAGGTCTTTCAATAATCAAAGGGCAGGTAAACAATATTAAGAATGAGATTGTAGATATTGTCATAGATGTTACGGAGGAAGACAGGTATAAGTTAGTGTCTTATGCTAAGGAACATCTGCCAATAGTAACGGTGGTCAGAGATGACGGTAAAGAGATAGTCTGTGATGTGCAGTATTATTTCTAATTAAAAATAATAAAAATATAATTGAAAAAAGCCTTTAATTGTAATATTTTTATATTTTAAAAAAAATATAATTATTAATAAAAAAAAAAAAAAAATGGGAAGAAAAACATTATTATCAAATCTTGATTTATCTTTAAATCAGTTACTTAATACGAAACTTGAACAGGTTACCACTTTGGGTACTGCTTCTGCAAGCAATTATGGTAAGATTGTACATCTTGTACCAGACGATGTTGTATATCAATGTCAAAAACAAGGAGATACTTATCTGTGGCGTTCGTTGCAGATTAAGAATGTTACTGTAACAGGTAATGGCAACGTAGTTACAGATGTAAGTTATAATGGTACAGACCATACTATAACCATCACCAAAGGTATCAGTGCAGTAGAACAAGAGGAAGGTAAAGGTCTTTCTACTAATGACTATACTACCACAGAGAAGAATAAGTTGGCTGGTATTGCTGCAGGTGCAGAAGTAAATCAAAACGCTTACGCCAACGTTAAAGTAGGAGCGACTACTATCGCAGCAGGTAGTAAGACAGACACAATAGAATTGGTGGCAGGTAGCAACAACGTAACCATTACACCAGACAAAACAAACAAAAAGGTAACAATATCTGTGGATGATACAGACCTTAGTGGATATATACCTACATCACAAAAAGGAGCAAACAATGGAGTGGCTACATTAGACGCACAAGGTAAAGTGCCTTCAAGCCAACTACCTTCTTATGTTGATGATGTGATAGAAGGTTATTACTATAATGGTAAGTTCTATCGTGAAGCTGCTCACACTACTGAGATAACAGCAGAGGCTGGCAAGATATATGTAGACCTATCAACAGACAAGACTTATCGTTGGGGCGGCTCCGCTTATGCAGTGATTAGCGAGACATTAGCATTAGGAGATACAGCAGGCACTGCCTATGAAGGAAGTAAAGGTAAAGAATTGGCAGACACCGTCGCAAACACTTCAGCACAAAACCCTACACTTGCTTGGGGAACACAGACTACATTAGGTAAGGCTAATGGAACGACATTCAAACTTACTATGCCTGCCAACCCTAACACAGACACACACGTAACAGCAGTTGAAAACCACTACACTCCTCAAGAAGATACTAATGCACAGATTAACGCAACAAGTGGTAATTATATCAGTGGTATCAAAAGAGACGCCGCAGGACACGTTACAGGTATTCAAGAGAATGCTTTACCTACTGACACAGGTGCAACATCTGTTGAGACTACGGGCAGCGGCAATGTAGTATCTTCTGCAAGTTATGATAGCACAGCAAGAAAGATGACCTTGACAAAAGGTGTTACTGCACTCGTAGCAGCAGACCTTGACGGATATGTTAATGAGACAGAGGTTACAGGCAGCGGAAATGCGGTAACAGCCGTAACGAAGAACGGAAAGAAAACAACATTCACAAAAGGAACAACCTTCTTGACTGCTGCTGACGTTACAAGCAAGCCTAACTACTTTAAGACTAATGTTACCCTTACTCAGTCAGGTAGTGAATACACTGCTACTATATCAGCAGCCACTCACGGATGTGGAGTGCTTCCTAAAGTATCTCTTTATAGATATGACGCAGTCAATGACGCTAATGAAGAAGTATATATGGAAGTGAAAGTATCCAGCACAGGAGATGTAACATTAGCAAGCAACGTAGCAGTTGCAGACCTTTCTGTAGTTATCGTAGGATGCTAAGAAGATAATAGATTATAGAGACGTAGAGCATATTCTCTATAATCACATAGGTTTTAAAAAAAACATTATTATGGCAACAAAAGTTGTGCGATATAGCGACAAAGAAATACAAGGCAAGATAGAGATAATATCTCCAGAAGGGGATGATATAATTGTATCTGGTAATATCTTGGCTAATAGTTACGTCTTAGACGGTGGGGCAGGTATGGAACTGCTTGCCGATGACGGTAGTACTCTGCCAATTAACACCGTTAAGCATTATACGGGTTACTGCGATACAGCAGGTGCAGTAGCAGAAAAAGATATAACACTAGATGATATTACAGGTTTCATGCTCAGCAATGGTGTTAAAATGCTTATTAACTTTATTAATGCTAATACTATAGCAAGTGCTATAACGTTACAAGTAGATAACATAACTGCATATAAGCCTTTATATTACCCTAATGGTACAGCAGTATCAGGCTCCCTTGCAGCAGGTATATATGAGTTGGAGTATTACAACAATGCGTGGTATATACTTAACGCTGACACTTCAAGTGGGGATGGTAGTAATACAGATATATCTTATGCTAATGGTACATTAAGTAAGACTGTTAATGGCACTACTTCTAATGTGGTAACTGCAGACAATATAGTTAAGGATGGTCTTACAGTAGGCACAGCCGCAGGTAGTGGTAATGTCATTAGTGAGGTAAGTAAAAATGCTTCAACAGGTGAATTGGAAGTAACTAAAGGAGTAACTGCTATTACTGATGTTGTTTATAATGCTTCAAGTAAAAAGTTACAAAAGAAAGTAGGTACTAATACTACGGATATAGTAACTCTTGTAGATTTATTATATACTTATGGCGAGGTTAGAATGCACGAACCTGTGTATATTAACCCAGCATCTTTATCAACATTAGGCTCACTTGATGCTCTATTTATAGAGCAGTGCCCTACTATCTTTTTAAAAGACGAGCCTTTATATGATACTATAGTAGTTACCCCTTTTTCTGATAGTAATACAGTATTAGATTTTTCTAATATAACTGCTCACGCTGATAGTATAGATAAGAGACTCTCTTTAAATAGAATACACATTTATATAATGTATTCTTATACAGGACTTACTATCAGGGGTGCTGTTGTCAATAACCCACTAACAGTTTCTGGTAGTCATTCAGACCCCGGTGTTGTTATGGATAATACTTGCAAATTAGAGTGTTATTTTAATATCGATTATGGTTATTGGTTTGTAGATGTTACATCTATGGGCTTTGTGGCAGGTAGTAAATTAACCTTAACTGATTATAAAAGTATAATCAAGGATTAAATTAATAGAAGGAAAAAACAATAAAGAAAATGAGTATATTATTAGGAACAGATGGTGTAGAAAGTAGGAGACAACCTCCTGCTAATCTGTGGTATGGTATTCAGTGGAATATTCCACAGAGTGGTGATACTAATATCGCTGTTACTCGTATAGGTAATATGGATTTACACCAATTATTACCATTGCAAAAGAAGATGAGACGTTGTCTGTTATCTGACAGTGGGCAAGTGTTGAACTATTTATTGGAAACAGACAGTACTAAACTTACATCAGGTGCAACAGCAGATTTGACAGGCGGTTCAGGAATGGTTGAAGTAGAGTTGCCTGATACTTATTATAAATTTGAGGAAGATGATACATATGCAAGATGTATGATAAGCCCGTATCCTCTGGCTGGTTTTAAACTATGGAAGAAAAAATATATATCGGCGTATGAGGCAAGCGTAAGCAGAACAACGCTGACGTTGGCAAGTGTCGTTAATAATACAGCAGAATACAGAGGCGGAAATAATACGGCAAGTTGGGACGAAACTTACAGAAGTCTTTTAGGCAGACCTGTAACTAATCTTTCAATGGTTGAGTTTATGAACTATGCACGCAAAAGAGGTGCAGGGTGGTATTCAAACTTATACGAAGCACACTTACAGATGTTTTGGTTGTTTGCCGTTGAGTTCTGCACGTTTAACTCACAAGCAGTATTAGGAGGTGCTTCCAATTCTTACGTTCAACAAGCAGACGGTAGCAAGTATGCAATAACAAATGCACAAGGACTAATGGACGGTGGATTAGGTGTTGGTGTTACCACATTGACGTATTCTCAATGGGAAAGTTTAAACTCTTATAATCCGTTTGTGCCTTGCGGAATAACGAATGTACTCGGTAACAGAACGGGAACGGTACAATATACTATAACTAACGAAAGCGATGTTACTATAACAACGGTAGAAGTGCCATCATACAGAGGCATAGAAAATCCATTCGGTCATATATGGAAATTTACTGAGGGAGCAAAAGTTGTTACTGCCAGCGGTGCAGGTAAGTTGTACGTTGCAGAAGATTTAACAAGTCAATCATTAGCAGATAACAATACTAATGTTTCAGGTTATCGTTTCGCAGGTGATTTGCCAGCAACTAACGGCTATGTTAAAAATATTTTGGGCGGTGAATACGGCGACATACTACCGAAAGAAATCGGAGGCAGTGCATCATCATTCTTTTATGATTACTTCTATCAAAGTACAAGCCTCGTCCGTGTCTGTGCTGTCGGTGGTCATGCGGGCGAAGGGACGTACTTCGGGCTCGGTTGCGTGTGGACGCGTAGCGTTCCGTCCTCTCGCGACGTGTTTTACGGTTCTCGGCTTTGCTTTCAGGCAACATAGTACAAAATATTAAATATATAACAATATGCAAGTAGTAACATTTGACAACAAGCCTGCGGTTATTCAGTATAATGCAGACGGAACGTATTATTATAATACGGAGATTAAAGAAGTAGAAATCCCAATCAGAAGTGAAGAAACTGATGGTGAGATAAAAGAAAAGAAGTGGCAAGCCCTACAATACACAGTACAAAACCCGATAACAAAAGCAAACGTTAAAAGGACGGTGATTTTGGAGCATTGGGATAAAGATGAGCAGGAAAAACTTATCAATGAATATAATTCTGCAATTCTTGGCGTGCTTTCTACTAAAGAAGAAAAAGATGCTGTAAAAAGCAAGTACAAAACATTTCTTGAAGAAAGAAAATCTTTGATTGAAAAGATTGATTCAGATTTGAACGAAACAGATTTGTTATAAACAACACAAAAAATTACTTTGCATTATGAATGATGAAGATGTAAAAGATATTGCCGAACTTGGTTTTTCAGAGGATAACGGAATGTATAATTGTGATAAAATAAATTTATGCAATTTAATAAACATTCCTATAAAAATTTTGGATTTCCAAATCCAACAAGTAGAAAATAGAGAACCTTATATATTCTTGTTTAACTACCTTAATGATTCAGCGAAAACTGATTATAAAAGTTTCACTACATCATTGAGGATTAAAAAGAAACTTGACAAAGCACGTTCAATAAATTTCTTCCCGTTCAAATGCAAAGTAATATGTGAAAAAGGAAGATTTTACGACATTGTTTCATTAAAACAAAAGTAAGCAGAAAAATGAAAACATCACAGAGAGGGATAGAAATGATAAAGAATTTTGAGGGGTTAAGATTGAAGGCTTATAAGCCTGTCAAGACGGAGAGATACTACACTATCGGTTATGGTCATTATGGTAGGGATGTGGTGCAGAATATGACGATAACAGAGGAGAGAGCCGAAGAATTATTGCGGCAAGATTTGAGAAAGTTTGAACACGCAGTGAATAGAGTTGTTGGGGTAATAGAACTGAAGATGGCTACACTCAAGCAGTGTCAGTTTGATGCTTTGGTTTCTTTTTGTTATAATGTAGGGGTTGCAGCCTTTGATAGTTCTACATTGCGGAGGAAGGTTATATGGAATAATGAAGACAAGAGCATAAGAGATGAGTTTATGCGATGGTGTTATTCGGGGAAGGTAAGACTTAAAGGATTAGAGAAAAGACGCAAGGCTGAAGCAGATATGTATTTTAGCGAAGAATAGAAAGGGTGAGAGAATGGAACAGATAAACAGAATTATTGTAGCAGTATTATCGTCGGTGATAGGTTATCTCTATCCATCATTGGCGTATATCTTAGTTGCCTTGATGTTTATCCTCATAGATAACGTCAGCGGATATTATTGCAATAGGAGAGTAAAAAACAAATATCCTGATAGGGTCAAGAGTGATAGATACTCCTCATATAAGGCGTGGCGAACCATCAAGACGATGGGTTACGCTATCATAGTCATATTAAGTTTTTTCATCGTAGAAACACATATCACAAGTAAATTGACGGAGTTTCCATTGACTGCTGCAGTCAGTCTGCTTATATGTGGAGTAACATGGTTGAGTATCTTAGAGAATTGGGCAACGGCTAACGACAATGCACCTAAATGGCTTAATATCTTGAAGAAGTTCTTAGTGGATAAGACTGAGAGATACTTTGATGTGGATATAGACAATGATGGGAGGATAGGCAATAATGATGACAAAGAAGATAAATAGAGTTGTTGCTTATGTCTTGTTGCTTGTTGCTGTATTACTGATAATATATAGCAATAGTAGGATAAGACAGGAGAACAAGAGGTTGAAAGACAATCAGACGGCGTTGATGAAGAGAATACAGGAGCAGACGCTGAAGGACGGAACACACAAGGTAGAGATAGAGAGATTGACGCTGACTAAGGATGAGTTGGAGGAGTATAATAGTGTTTTGTCTGATGAGTTAAAACAGTTGAAGATAAAGTATAAGAGGTTGCAACAATATCAGCAGACGAGCATAGTGGGAGAGTATAGGATAGATACCGTTGAGATTATCAAGGAGGTTGCTATTGCTAATGATACGGTGATACACTTACGATATGCTGATGATTATATATCTATCTATGGCGAGACTGATAGAGAGAGGTTGTATAATATGGCTATTACTACATACGATACAATCACGACATTAGTAAGCAAAGAGTATCGTAAGAGGTTTCTGTTTTTCAGATGGAGACCATATTATAAGGTAACGATACACAATAGAAACCCTTACAGTAAGATTATTAATGCAGAATATGTGGAGGTGAAATAGTAAGTTGGAGGAAGAAGAAAACAATCAATAAAATAAAATGGCATACGAGATTTCAAAGTTAGAGTTAAGCGATAACGAGAAGGTTGCGATAGATTTTTATCTTGCTTGTAATACAAAGATAGCGGCGTTAAGATTATTAAGGAAACTTGATGGTGAGTTGAGGGTTCTTTCTGACGATGGGGCGAAGAAAGCCGCCTCTAAATTCTTTGCAAAGACGACTGTTGTGGATTACATAGAGCGTAAAGAAAAAGAATTAAAGGCACGTTATCAGAATGAGCGTATTGTTGCAAAAGAAACGGCGGAAGAAGAGGTCAATCTTGCGACAGCGACAAGGGACAAAGTTAATCAATATCTTATAGACACACTTGAAGAGGTTATTAAAAATCCTAATTCAACAAGTTCGGATGTTATTTCTGCGGTTAATAAGATTGCGGACATACGTAATTCTAAAGAGAAAGAGGATGATACAGATAATTCGGCTTATTCTAAATTGGTGCATTTCGTTGTTCCAATGCAGCCTTGTGATGCGTGTCCTAATAGAGATGAGTTATTAAAGGAGAACCAGCATTATGCGACAGAAGATGAGATTAAGGACGCATTTTATAAGGATAAAAAGTGAAAAATATGATATTTAGAAGAAAGAAACAGAGCAAGTTCAAATCGCAGAAGATTAATGGTTATGACAGTAAAAAAGAAGCCTTTTATGCATCACAACTAAAACTTTTGCTACAGCAGGGAGAGATAAGGGACTACGAAGAACAAAAAGTTTTTGAGTTGCTTCCTAAACAAGTAGATGAAAATGGTAAATGTTTGTTTCGGGCGATAAAATATATCGCCGATTTCTGCTTCTATGACAAAGACGGTAATTATCACGTGCAGGATGTGAAAGGATTTAAGACAAAAGAATTTTCAATTAAAGAGAAATTGTTTTATCACAGATATGGATATAGGATAGAAATTATAAAATAAAAAATAATCCAAAATAACAAAAAAAATTATATTTGCATTTGGAATTTTGTTCTTTAAAAACGTAAAAAAAATAGACTTGTCGTGCAGGGGTTGTGCAGGGATTTTTTAAATAATTGCCTAAATTGTTAAAAATAAGAGAGATAAGTCATAAACTTATCTCTCTTTCGTTGTCCTACATAGATTCGAACTATGAATGACTGAACCAAAATCAGTTGTGTTACCATTACACCATAGGACAATCCTTATTTCAGTTTGCAAAGGTAGTACTTTTTTTACGATTGGCAAATTTTTCAGTATTTTTTTTTGAAAAATTTTCTTAATTTTGCAAATCATTAATGTTATAAATTTATAAATCAATTGAATACTCTTTGTTGTTATGGATATGGTAAAAGATGATGATTTTGTATTACAACTGAAAGATTTCTCTTTGGCTTTTAGGAGAGACAATACTTGGCACGATGTTCTACATTCTATAAATATGTCTATCAAACGAGGAAGAATTACTGCCATAGTTGGAGAATCTGGTTCAGGAAAGAGTGTAACGGCTCTTTCTGTTATGGGTTTGTTAGATAAAAAGATTTCGAAAATATCCAACGGAGAGATAGTTTATAATTTGGAGTCTTGCAAGAATTTTAAAGATATTAGGGAGATAAGAGGGAAAAATGTCGCAATGATATTCCAAGATCCTATGACTGCCTTAAATCCTACAATGAAGTGTGGCAAACAGGTTGATGAAATGCTTCTTAATCATTGTGGGAAAAATAAACAAGAAGCAAAACAACAAACACTTGCATTGTTTAGAGAGGTGGATTTACCTGATGTTGAGCGAATATATAATTCCTATCCATTTGAACTTTCAGGCGGGCAAAGACAGAGAGTTATGATAGCAATGGCTGTCAGTTGTAATCCTGAACTGCTTTTTGCTGATGAACCGACAACAGCTTTGGATGTCGTAGTACAGAAAAAGATACTTGCTTTATTGGCTGATTTGCAGAAGAAAAGGAATATGTCTGTTGTATTTATTTCTCATGATTTGGAGTTAGTAGAGAACTTTGCGGATGATATTTTCGTGTTATATAAGGGTAATATAGTTGAAAGCGGAAGAGCAAAGGAGATTTTTTCTTCGCCACAACATCCTTATACCAAAGGTTTGATAGCTTCACGTCCTCCTGTGGATTATAAGCCTAAACGGTTGCTTACTGTCAATGATTTTTTGAGTGGCAAGGCTACAAACGTGGAGTTGCAAGAAAAAAAGGAAGAAAGCGTAAGCAAAGATAAAAAGGTTTTGTTGGAGGTTAGGAACTTAGATATTGACTATATCCAAAAGAAAAATATTTTTGGAAAGCCTGTAAAAATAAACCATGTTATAAGGAATATGAGTTTTGATGTATATGATGGAGAAACTCTTGGTCTTATAGGCTTGTCTGGTTCTGGTAAATCTACTATAGGAAAGACTATAGTACAACTGTTGAAGCAAAGCGATGGAGATATAATTTACAAAGGGAAGTCTCTAAGTAAGCTAAGCAAACAAGAAAGACGGGAAATAAAAAAACATATACAGATTGTATTTCAAGACCCTTATTCTTCACTTAATCCTTTGAAGACAGTAGGACAATGCATAACGGAAGTAATGAGAAATTTTGAGATACTTAACAAAAAAGAGGACTTAAAACATAGAACATTAGAGCTGTTATCTCAAGTAGGATTAGATGAAGATTTTTATGATAGGTATCCACATCAACTTTCGGGAGGACAAAGACAAAGAGTTGTACTTGCAAGAGCCTTATGTCTTTCTCCCAAACTGATTATATGTGATGAAAGTGTATCAGCCTTGGATGTTAGTGTTCAAGCTCAAGTGCTTAATCTGTTAAACGATTTAAAACGCAGATATAATTTTACTTATATATTTATTTCTCATGATATGAGAGTGGTTAAATATATGTCAGATAGAATAGTGGTGCTGAATAAAGACGGCTATCAGATAATAGAAAGCATAGATAAGATAACGGGTGATATAGATAGTTTTCTACAATAAAAAAAAGGCAAGCTACTTATATCGCACCGCTACAACCTAATTACCTTGCTGCATTCCTGCCCTGGGGACTTTCAAAGGGAGCTGGTCGTACAAGACTTGCCTTAGAAGTTTTTATTGTGAAAGAACTTTAAATCTCTTTTTTACGTCTGCAAAATTACAAATAAATTGACGACTGACAAAGATTTTCCTCTTTTTTTTCTCGTCTATTTATTTAAACCCTTATGCCAAAGGTTTCTTTTTAAATATTTTTTCTCAATCCATGGCTGAAAAATAGCATAACATAGCAACAATATCAGCAATGTTGAGCCAATAAAGTTAATGATTTTAGCTTTGGAAAGGGTTGTTGATTTGCAGATAAACTCTATTTTGTGATTACCTGCAGGAACATACATTCCTCTAAGCACGTAGTTTGCTCTGAAATAAGGGACTTCTTTTCCGTCAATGTAAGCTTTCCAAGAGTCTTTGTAATATATTTCAGAGAAAACAGCAATCTGTGGAGTAGAAGAAGATGTGTTATAAACTCTATGAGTAGGGTTGTCGTTTTCTTCTGCTACAAACTGTATCTTTGCATTTGCATTATCTTTTGTCTCTTTTATTTGTGAAGAAAATTCTTTGTTTATAACCACTGTCTGTTTTGGATTGAAGTTATCCAAAGCAAGTATCTCTTCATTAGGATTATTAACCCATTTTACATTATTGACAAACCACGCTGCACCACAAGCCTCAGTGTTTTCTACAAAAGCATTTTGATTGGTGATAACATAACGTGTGTCTAACATATTCAACACACCCATGTTAGGCATTGGAAATCCTTGCATAGAAGAAGCCTGTTGATAAACTTGACGCAAAGGATTGTTTGCCAAAAGGGAGGTGTCGTTTAGGTCTTTTTGCTTATAAGAAGTGTTAGTAAAGTAGAAGTCAATCAAATCTTGGTATCTCTGTAGTTTGACAGCAGAATAACCGCCTATAGATGGGAAGAAATAAGAAGTGGAAGCATCATTGAAACTATTGACAGACATATTATAAACTCTATAATGCATAGGTTTTTGTTTGGAAAGCATATCCATTAAGTCCAATTCTGCTTTAGATGGATTAGGAAGAGCTTCGTATTTTGATTGATAACTTATCTCGTTATTAACATAGCGTTTATCAACAGCCCAAAGGTCTATGATGGCAGCAAGTCCTATTATGCAGAATACTATAGTTTGATTCTTTATCCTGCCACGCATATGAAGGAACAAAGCAAGAAAAGCAATTGCAATAAAGATAAAACTGCGCATAGCGTCTGAGCTAAACATATCTTGTCTGTCAGCAATCAAAGCACTGACAAAAGAAGGTCCTAACACCTTGGCAAATGTCTCGTCTTTAGGACTTGAGAAATCGCTGAACATATCAGGAGTAACAAAGCAAAGAAAAGTAATCAATAGCGTAACACCACCACTTATGTATAGGGAAATTTTCCTTTTCTTATCATTATCAGACTCCAAGAAAGCTTTCAAGCCAAAGAAAGCCGCAATACACATAGTTACATTTGTTATAACCAAAGCCATAGAAGGAGTACGAAACTTATTATATAGTGGTAAGTGATAGAATAGCCACTCATTTAAAGCCATAAAGTTGTTACCCCAAGAAAGCAAGATGCTAAACAGTGTTGCAACCAAAAGCCACCAACGATTCTTGTTTTCTATTATCAAGAAACCAAGCAAGGATAAGAATATTATTATTGCACCAAAATATACAGGACCAGCAGTAAAAGGTTGTGTCCCGAAATAGTTTGATTGCAAATACATATTAGCCACTTGCTGAAATTCGTTGTTGTTCTTTGTGATAGGAGTGGTAGATTGCAGTTCTTTCATACGGTTTATTGTGGTCTTATTGTCTTGCAAACGTTTTATATCTGAAGCACCACCACCTTTGTAATCAGGAATAAGAAGTGTCATAGTTTCTCCTTTTCCGTATGACCACTGATAAGCGTAGTTGATGTCCAGACCTTTGTCGCTTATCTGTTGATTAGTGTTGTTGTTTGGATGAATTGTGAGTTCAGAACCACCTCTCATTGTTTGTTTTACGTACTCTTGATTAACCATTAGATGACCAGCAGAAGGTAGAACAGCAATCAATGCACCACAAACTAAAAATGCAAGACTCTTAGCAAAGTCTTTGATTTCTTTCTCTTTGATTGCGAAGACAAAATAACTAACTGCAATAATGATAGCAGTTATAAGAGTATAATAAGTTATCTGTATGTGATTGAAGTGTATTTGTAAAGCAAGACAAAGAGCGAAAAGAGTAAGACCTTTGACATATTTCTTTTGGAAGACTAATATCATACCTGCAAGAGTAGGAGCCATCATCGCCATTGCCCACGCTTTAGTTATGTGTCCTACTCCTATTATAATAATATTGTAGGAGCCTAAGGCATAAATCAAACCTGCAAAGATAGACATCCAAGGATTTACTCTCATAGTTACCATAAATACATAGAAACCTAAAGCTAATAAGAACAAAACTCCTGCAGAAAGATTATAAGAACCAAGAGTTAGGGGCTTAGCAATAAATTCAGTAACGTTGTAGTTAGGACTATTAATTAACTGATATGCTGGCATTCCTCCAAACATAGAGTTTGTCCATTCTGAATAATCGCCTGTCTGCTTATGATAATCAACAAGTGATTTGCTCATTCCCTCAAATTGCGACATATCACTTTGTGATAGTTGTTTATTGTTTAATACAGGAGAAAAGTAAATAAACGATGCGATTATAAAAACTAAAACCGCTACAATGTGAGGTAATATTTCCTTGAAATTTATTTTTTTCATATCTGTTATTTCTTTTATTTTATGGTACTTCCGTTTTTGAACTGCTTTTGAGGTTCAACAAAACATAACTCCCCGTCAGCGTTTTCTGCCATAAGAATCATACCTTGACTTTCTATTCCTTTAAGATTTTTAGGTGCAAGATTGACAAGAACGCTTACTTGTTTGCCAATGATTTCTTCTGGTGAAAAATATTCAGCTATACCACTGACTATAGTTCTTTTATCTATTCCTGTATCAATTGTTAGTTTAAGTAGTTTTTTTGTTTTTGTAACTTTTTCGGCCTCAAGTATTGTTCCTACTCTAATATCCATTGCGGAGAAATCTTCAAAACTTACATTAGGTTTTTGAGGAGTAACTTCTGCATTGTTTATAGCGTTAGCTTTTTTGCTTGCTTCTAACTTGTCAAGTTGCTTTTGAATGTCTGCGTCCTCTATTCTTTCAAATAAAAGTTCAGCAGGCTGGATTTCTTGTCCAACTTTTAATAATTCGCAATTTCCAGCTTCAAACCATTTTAAAGAGCTTAGATTAAGCATTTGTTGAAGTTTCTTTGCAGAGAATTGAACGAAAGGTTCCATCAAAATAGCTAAGTTCGCACAGATCTGAAGGGAAATATTCAAAACTGTCTCCGTGCGTTTTATGTCTGTTTTGAAAGTTTTCCAAGGCTCGTTTTCTGTTAAATATTTATTACCAAGTCTTGCAAGGTTCATCATTTCAAACAAAGCATCTCTGAATTTATAGTTTTCTATTAGCGTTCCTATCTTTTCAGGGTAGAGTTTTATCTCTTCTATTGTTTGTTTATCTAATTCATTTAATTCATTCTTTGCAGGAACTTTACCATTAAAGTATTTATGAGTAAGAACTATTGTTCTATTCACAAAATTTCCAAGAATTGCAACAAGTTCTGAATTGTTTCTGGTTTGAAAATCTTTCCAAGTAAAGTCATTGTCTTTTGTTTCTGGAGCATTGGCACAAAGAACATATTTAAGGACATCTTGTTTGTTAGGAAAGTCTTCTAAGTATTCATTTAGCCAAACAGCCCAATTTCTTGAAGTAGAGATTTTATCACCTTCTAAATTTAGGAATTCATTTGCAGGAACATTCTCTGGCAGAATATAATCTCCAGCTGCTTTTAGCATAGAAGGGAAAACAATACAATGGAAAACAATATTATCTTTTCCAATAAAATGTACAAGTTTAGTGTCTTTTTGTTTCCACCATTTTTCCCAATTATCTTTATCGTATTCTATTGTATTTGAGATATATCCTATAGGAGCGTCAAACCAAACATAAAGAACTTTACCTTCAGCATCTTTCAGTGGAACTTTGATTCCCCAATCTAAGTCTCTGGTAACGGCTCTTGGTTGCAAACCATTATCAAGCCAAGATTTACATTGACCATATACGTTTGTTTTCCATTCTTTGTGGTTTTCTAATATCCACTCTTTTAGGAATGATTCGTAATCATTTAGAGGCAGGAACCAATGTTTTGTTTCTTTTAAAACAGGAACGTTTCCGCTTAAAGCACTCTTTGGATTTATTAAATCTGTTGCATTTAGTGAAGAACCGCAACTTTCACATTGGTCTCCGTAAGCACGTTCATTGCCACATATAGGACAAGTTCCGGTAATGTATCTGTCAGCAAGGAAAGTTTGTTCTTGTTCATCGTAATACTGTTTGCTTGTTTGTTCTATAAACTTTCCTTCGTTGTAGAGTTTAAGAAAGAAATCGGAAGCAGTTTTTTGATGAATGTCGCTTGTGGTTCTTGAATAGATGTCAAAAGAAGTGCCAAACTCTTCAAAGCTTTTCTTTATTATATTATGGTATCTATCTACAACATCTTGAGGAGTGCAACCTTCTTTTTTTGCTCTTATGGTTACAGGTACGCCATGCTCATCACTACCACCAATAAATAAAACCTCTTCTCCCATCATTCTAAGATAACGACAGTAAATATCAGCTGGAATATAAACTCCTGCCATGTGTCCTATGTGAATTGGACCATTAGCGTATGGAAGAGCAGTAGTAACTGTAAAGCGTTTGAATTTCTTTTCTTTGTCTGTGTATGTCATTTCTCTGTTATAATTTTTCTCTTATTATGTTTTGTATATCTTTTATAATAGAATCTGCCAAATGTTCAGCAGTTGTAACGTTGTTGCTTTCTGCATAGATTCTAAGTATTGGTTCGGTGTTACTCTTGCGAAGATGTACCCATTCATTCTCAAAGTTTATCTTTACACCGTCAGTAGTTATTACCTCATAGCTATTGTATTTCTCTATCATAGAGTTTAATACTAAGTCTATATTTATCTCTGGTGTAAGTTCCATTTTCTTTTTTACGATAACATAGTCAGGGTAAGAATCTCTAAGGTCAGAACATTTCATTCCTTTCTTTGCTAAAAGAGTAAGGAAAAGAGCAATTCCAACAAGAGCATCTCTTCCATAATGACATTCTGGATAAATTACTCCTCCGTTTCCTTCTCCTCCAATCACAGCATTTACCTCTTTCATTTTCTCTATAACATTCACCTCGCCCACAGCAGAAGCATAGTATTTCTGATTATATTTTTTTTCTGTAATATCACGTAATGCACGAGAGGAAGAAAGATTGCTAACGGTATTGCCTGGAGTGTGTTCCAAAACATAGTCTGCTACACTTACTAATGTGTATTCTTCAACAAAAGGTTTCCCACTTTCAGTAACCAAAGCAAGTCTATCTACGTCTGGATCAACAACAAAACCAACATGACAATGCTCTCTTTCTACTAATTCGCAAATATCTCTTATGTTTTCTGGCAGCGGTTCAGGATTGTGAGCAAACAAACCTGTAGGTTCATCATTTAATGCAAAAACATCTTCAACGCCAAGAGCTGCAAGAAGTTTCTTTAGTACAAAACCACCTGTGGAATTAACTGAATCAAAGGCTACTCTAAATTTTGCTTGTTTTATTGCTTCAACATCAACTAAAGGCAGAGCTAAAACTTTTTCAATATGTTTTTCAACAGCGTCTTCTATTTTAATGTATTTACCTAATTGTTTAGCATCGGCGAAACAGAAATCATTTTTATCTGCAAGTTCCAATACTCTTTCACCTTCTTGCTTTGAAATAAATTCTCCGTTTCCAGCCAAGAATTTTAATGCGTTCCATTGTACAGGATTATGAGAAGCAGTTAGGATAATACCACCATCTGCTTTGTTATCTACAACAGCGACTTCGGTTGTAGGAGTAGTACTTAATCCAGTATCCATAACATCTACGCCCATAGCCATTAATGTGCCGGTAACTAAATGAGAAACCATTTCTCCTGATATTCTTGCATCTCTTCCTATTAAAATAGAGATTTTTTCTTTGCCCGTTTTCTCTTTTATGAACTGAGCAAATGCAGAAACGAAACCAACCAAATCAACTGGAGTAAGGTTATTGCCTGATTTTCCTCCAATTTCTCCTCTAAAGCCTGAAATAGATTTAATTAATGCCATAATATATTTAGTTTTTGTGAATATACTTTTAAAAGAATTTGCAAATTTAAGCATTTTTCCAATTTTATGATTATAATTATCTTATAAAAATGTATTAATTTTGGCAAAATTTTGTTTGAATCAGCAGAAAGACTATTAGACCCTATGGAGATAAGAACTATTACTATTGTAGGCAACGGAAATGTGGCAGAACATTATAATAATGTTATGCTAAAAAAAGGTTTGGATGTCAAGATAGTTTCTTCTCATGAACCTTTCAATAGAGAATACTTTTCTTCCGACCTTGTTATCTTGGCTGTGAAGGATGATGTTTTACCACAAGTTACCCAAAGTATATTGCAAAGCCTTCAAAGTCCATTGGAAGACAATCAAATATTAGTTCATACAAGTGGATATATGCAGACTGATTTTTTGAGTTCTTTGTGCAAAAACTATGGTTCTTTTTATCCTTTGCAGACTTTGAAGAAAGGGATTGAGATAGATTTCTCCAATGTTCCTCTTTGTACGTGGGCAAACAACGAAAAGAGTATGCAACTTTTGGAACGCTTAGCAAAAAAGTTATCAAACATACACTATACTCTTACAGATGAACAAAGAAAGACTCTACATATATCTGCTGTGTTTGCAAATAATTTTACAAATCACCTGATGTATATCTCCAAAACTTTAATGGAAAATAAGGATTTAAGTTTTGAGCTTTTATATCCTTTGATAAACAAAACATTTGAAAATATAAAACAAAAAGATCCTAAACTTTGTCAGACCGGGCCTGCTTTTAGGAACGAAAAACACATAATGCAAGAACACTTAAAGCAACTTTCTACATTAGAACAAGAGATTTACACCTCAATAAGTAAGAGTATAATAAATACATATAAAGATTAAACATTATGAAAAACATAGTTGTATTAACAGGAGCAGGGATTAGTGCAGAAAGTGGAATAAGTACTTTCCGAGATTCCAATGGTTTGTGGGAAAATTACAGGATAGAAGATGTGGCAAACTATGATTCTTTTGAGAAAGATGAGGAATTGGTAACGAAGTTTTATAATGAAAGACGCCGACAACTTACTTCTGTAGAACCCAATGAAGGACATAAGCAGCTTACTCGTTTGGAAGAAAAATATAATGTAACAATAGTTACACAAAATGTTGATGATTTGCACGAAAGAGCAGGTTCTAAACATATTATTCATCTTCATGGAGAACTGACAAAAGCTTGTTCAAGATATGATAAAGATGAAGTATATGAGATAGGCTATCACGACATCACTCCTTTTGATAAAGACAAACGAGGAATGATGCTTAGACCTTTTATTGTCTGGTTTGGTGAGCCTGTTCCAGAGATAGACAATGCAATAAAGGTATGTGAAAAGGCTGATATTTTGATTGTAATAGGCACTTCCCTTGTTGTCTATCCAGCAGCAGGACTTCTGAATTATACAAAGCAAGGATGTAAAAAATATCTTATAGATCCTAACAAACCAGATGCTAATTTGAATGGAATAAACTTTGTTCAACAGAAAGCTTCTATCGGAGTTAAAACAGTAGTAGAAGAACTTTTAAATGATTAGAAGTAGTTTTGCAACAAAGAAACCTATGTAGGTGCCGGCAGCATAACCAAATAAACCAACAGCAATGCCTGGACCAATCACAGCTTTGTTTTTTAGTGCAGAACCTATGACAGGAGCAAAAGGAGGAGAACAAATCAGAGAAATGCTTGTTGTTAGGGTTGTGTCAGTATCTATTTTGAACAAAGCAGATAAAATAACATGAAAAAACAAAGCTCCAAGTGTTGCAACTGTAGTGAATAAAAAGATATTTGAATCTATATTTGAAAGAGTTTTCAGACTTACTTGTGAAGCAACGGCAATAGAAAAAACAAGAATTAAATAAGTCCCTGCTTCAAAAGTACGCTTTAAAGAACGAATCTTTTTATTCATAGATGCAAGAACAGACAGCAGGCTTATAGTCAGAATAAAAATAGATTGAAACATTTCTTTTGGGAACAGAAATGCAATACCTCCACCTATAATAATGATTATTATTGCTAACCCAAGAGCAGAAAAAAGACTTCTAAGATTGTCTTTGCGAAATAGACCTAAGAACAGTTCTTTATCGTGATTATCTATCTGAATATTAAGTTCTTCTTTTGATTTATTATCCTTAAAATCGGGCATAAAAAACAGCAGAACTTTCTTTCCTAAAACAATGACAAAAATCAGATATACAGCACTTAGCATTGTACTATAAGCAGAAACAAGTATATAAGTTGAATTATCTACTCCAAGAGCTATCTTTAAGGATGCAAGATTAGCATTTCCTCCTGTATAAAGACCCGTTAGCATTCCTCCTATGGACGAAAACATATTAGGATTGTCTTTTCCGTACAATAGAAAACCTACAATGATAGCAAGAATGCAGCCTAAGATTCCTAAAATAGTTGATTTGATAAAAGCAGGAGCAAGTCTTAGCCAAGAACGTACATCAGAAGAAAACAAAAGAAGAGGTATAGCTAAAGGAATAGCAAAAGAGGCTATGTTGGTTTGTAAGGAATGTATCTCTTTAGTGTCGGGTATTAAGCCTGTAATTCCTAATGTACAACCGATAATGTAGGCTATGATAATGCTACCGACTTTGTTTAGCAGACTGCTTTTATAGGTTAGCCAAAGGATTAGCAAAGGGCAGAATAAACATATAACTATTATTATAATATTCATAATTTTTTCTTTTAAAATCTACAACAAAGACTTGCTTTAAGTAAAATATCGTTCCACTTGATGTTTAAATCTTTTTGAGTATTCTGATTTAGATTGTTAAAGAAAGCAGAAAGGTTGATACCTAAGAAGTCATTGAAACGATAATTGATAGTTAATCTTCCCATAAGATTGAAGAAATACTTATGTTTTGTTTCTATTTGTTCTATCGTATTGTTGTATAGATAAGCATTGTTTATAGCAACAAACATAGGTATTGCTGAAATGTGAAAGAGAAGTTTGCCTTTGTTGGGAGTATAGTTGTAAGCATAACCTAAGCCCAAGGAAGCAGAAGAAAACTCTATCTCTTTGGTGTTGTCAAAATGATTTACTATTGTATTGTTTTGAAAATACACATTGTTCTGTGAAAAGTTAGTGTAGAAAAGTAAAGAACCTGCAGAATGTTTTTGAACACATCTCTGGTCAATGGCAGCAGTCAAGGAGAATTTTTTTGAATTGAAAACATGATAAGCTCTTAAATGCCTCGTCTTTACTTTTATATCGCCTCTTTTTATTTTGAAATTACTGCCAAGAAGATTGTTTTCCATTTCACCATCAAAGTCATCAGTCTCCAATCTTCTGAATTCAAATCCCCAAGCATTGGCTGAAAGAGAAAGAGTAAAGTCTTTAGCTTCGCCAACCAAATTAGCAAGAGAACACCCTAAGATAAGGTTTCTGTAGCCAAAGGTGGTGGAAACTTGATAGTTGAAACGCGAATGGGCATTCAGTTCTGTCTTTCCATAAAGAGGAACATTTTTTATCTCTGCTCCTAAATCAACAACCGCAAAATTATTGTTAAGGTTAATCATCCAGCCATTGTTGGCAATGGTATAGTAGTTTGTGTCTATTTTTTTTAAAGAAGAAAGGTTAAACATCTTGTCTATCTTCCAAAGAAAAGAATCTTTTTCTTTTTGAGCATAGTTTGGTATCGCAGCAAACAAAAATATTATAAAAAACATTAAGTTTTTTCTCATAAAACATCAACTCTTTTTTTTCTAAAATCAAGTCTTTTTTTCTTAAAACCAAGTCTTTTTACATAAAAGAGTTGGTTTATTTTGCAAAGATAAAATATTTGAACGAAATGAGAACTGTTTTTGCGGTAAAAACAAAAGAACGCAGTCTTTATTTGACCACGTTCTTTTCTTTTATGTTGTGTTGTTATGATTTATTTAACTATTTTCATTTCGTTTATCAAGTTAGTTGCTCCTGCAAACTTGTCTATAATGAACAACACATAGCGTATATCAACAGAGATACATCTTTGTAAGTCTGGGTTGAAGGCTATGTTGCCACTCATTGCTTCCCAGTTGCCGTCAAAAGCAAGTCCTATTAATTCACCTTTTCCGTTCAAGGTTGGAGAGCCTGAGTTTCCTCCTGTAATATCAACATTAGTTAGGAAACCAACAGGTACTGTTCCATTGACTGCATATTGACCGAAATCTTTTGCTTCATACAATTGACGAAGTTTTGTAGGTACGGTGAATTCCCAAGAAGAATTGTCTTCCTTGTCCATAACTCCGTCAAGAGTAGTGTAATATTTATAGGTAACTCCGTCTTTAGGAGCATAACTCTTTACCTGTCCGTAAGTATAACGAATGGTTGAGTTTGCATTAGGAGCAAAGTGTTTGTCTTTTTCCATTTCCATTATTCCTTTGACAAACAAACGGTTTGCCTTTGCAAGTTTATCTCTATCTTCACTGATAGAACTCATTTTTGAACAAAGATTGTCAAGTATTTGTTTGGTAAGAATGTATGCAGGGTCGTTTTGAAGTAGAGACAAATCCTTAGACTTTAAGAGATTCATTATCTTTTCTTTGCTTACCAAATTTGAAGTTGCGAAAATGTCTTCTGCAATTTGGTTGAAATTATATCCATATTTGAAAGCATAGTTCAAAAACTCAGGGCTTTGTAGTGTCATTGGGACGTTTCTAAAATAAACATCCAAGCCAGCAGCCATAAGTTTTTCTTCTGTCAAATCATTATAATCTTTGAAAATACCGTCCAAGTAAGAATCCCAGTCTTTTATCAGAGTCTCAAAAACTGCTTCATCTGCTGATTTTATTGCGTTTTCAAAACCATATAGACGTGTTGCGATGCTGAAAATGCTTGCACCTCTGAAAATAGCTTCGTTGGTATATACTCTCAGATAGTCATATTCTCCGTTATTGTCGTAATAGTTCTGTATATCGTCAAGAACATTACCATACGTTTCACTTCTGTTACCACTCTTGTCTTCTTTTATCCAAGAAGCAAAACGATTCTCCAAATCACGCTTAGTTCCATAAACATTCAAACGCTTCAAGCATTGTGTTTGCCCTATGTAGAATTTCCAATAATTAGAAAGGGAAGCAAATTTTGCTGCATATTGTATTCTTACTTTTGGGTCCGCTTTCATGTCTCTGTCCATAACATTACGCAATGCCTCTCTTGCAGTAACAACAGAAGGATTGTAAATGTCAATAGCTTGTTTTACACCTTCAGAAGGAAGAAATCTGTCTGTGGAACCAGGATAACCTATAACCATAGCGAAATCATTTTCCTTAACACCTTTGAGAGATATAGGTAGATAGTGTTTTGGTTTCATAGGAATATTGTCTTTGGAATACTCAGCAGGCTTTCCGTCTTTGTCAGTATAGACTCTGAAGACAGAAAAGTCGCAAGTATGTCTTGGCCACATCCAGTTGTCGGTATCACTTCCGAACTTTCCTATTGACTGAGGAGGAGCTCCAACCAAGCGAACATCTTTATAAACCTCATAAACGAAGAGAATATACTGATTTCCGTTGAACATTGTTGCTACTTCGGCTGTGTAGGTAGTTCCTTTTGTTGCGTTTTCAACAATTCTCTTTGAGTTCTTTCTGACTATTTCTAATCTGTCGTCCTCAGAAGTTTTGTTTGTAACTCCCTCAAGCACTTTGTCAGACACGTCTTCCATTCTTATGAAGAACTTAGCGGTCAAACCAGGGTTAGGAAGTTCTTCTCCTTTGTTGTAAGCCCAGAATCCATTGGAAAGATAGTCGTGTTCTATAGTGGAATGGGACTGTATCCATGAATAACCACAGTGATGATTAGTAAGAATAAGACCTTGGTCGGAAACAATCTCACCTGTACAACCTCTGCCGAACTGAATGATAGCATCTTTCAAAGAGGCTTTGTTTATGTCGTAGATTTGTTTTGGTGTAAGTTTCAAACCTTTTGCTTTCATATCTTTGTATGTCTGCTTATCCAAGTACATAAGCAACCACATTCCTTCGTCTGCCTTAACCAAAGGGCTGAAAGCAAACAAACTCGCTAATAGTATAAGTACTAATTTTTTCATTTTTTTTATTTTTTATGTTATTAATTTGCTTTTATTAATTAAACGTCTGATGATCTATATTATTGTAGCAAATGTTGATGAATAACTAAAACAAACTACCTTGTATGGTATCATCGTTTTCTATGAAGTCATCATCATTAAATTCTACAGGAGTATTGCGTTCATTAGTCGTTTCATCGTTTTTTATTACCTCTTCTTCTACGATTTCTTCTTTTGGTTCAACGTATTCTAAGGCTTTAAGTATTTTTATTTTCACCTTGGACTCTTTGCTTAGTTTTTTACCCTTAGCCCTGTATTTCATTATATCTATGAACTCAGCAACGTTTATCTCTTCTCCATTGACGCTAATCATAGGTAGCCAATCGTTTAATATATGATTAACTTCCGCTTTTTTATCATCAATGAAGAATATTCTGCTTTGAGAAACAGGCTCAGGTAAGAAACGTTTTATAAACCACTGCTTTGTTTCCAAGTCTTTATAAATAATGGAAATAGGTTTTTTAGGATTGAACTTTTCTATAACAAGAGTGTTGTCCTCAAAATGCAGGCTCATATTGGGTTCTGCTATCTGATACCAGCCAGCACTATTAACTAATAACAATTTATCATTTGCTCCAAACTCTCCAAGAAGAATACCTCTTTCTTCGGTGTTGAGTTTCATAATGGAATCATCTAACCAAATCTTGCGAGCAGAAAGAGTGGAGACACCGCCTGATTTTAAACCTACGCTACGTACAGGATTATTATTTACTATATTTCCTCTTGCACTTCTGTTCTTTATATCTAATTCTGCAAAATCATAGATGAAATTAGTCTTTCTCATTCTTGGACTTACTTTCAGATGAACTGTAACTTTTTCTGCCTCTCCGTTGCTGTTTGCAGAAAAATAGAGTAGGGTAGAACCGCTTACACCCTGAGTGAAATCATATTCTTTGTCTCTTATCACACTTGTTACAGCACATCGTTTTGCGAAACAACGTCCAAAAGGTCCGTTATTATACATCATATTATATATAGTTCTTTCATCATTTCTTCTGAACAAAGCAATGTATATGATGTTTTCTCCCACAAAATCTTTCTCAGCAACCTTTCTTACAGAGTATTTACCATTCTTATGAACAACGATTATTTCGTCAAACTCCGAACAATCGCAGACATATTTTGCATTCTCATCATTCTTTAACTTATAACCGGCAAAGCCACTCTTGTAGTTGCAGTATAATTTCTCTGTTGCCACCGCTGCAGAAACAATCTCTATCTTATCAAAGTCTCTAATCTCAGTCTTTCTTTCTCTGCCTTTGCCGTATTTGTCTTTTAAATGCTTGAACCAACGTATAGAGTAGTCAATGATATGCTCTAAGTTGTTTTTCACCTCCTCCATTTCAAACTCTATACTCTCAAGGTCTTTTTCTGCTTTATCGCTATTGTATTTGGATATTCTGTCAATAGGAATCTTTCTGAGCCTTTGAACATCTTCTAATGTAACTTCACGGATAAGATTTTTAACGAAAGGTTCTAAGCCTTTGAATATAGTGTCGTTTATCTCTTGGTCGGTAGTACAAGGTTTGATGTCTTCATATATTTCATTCTCTATGAATATTCTCTCCAACGAAATCCATTGCCATTTCTCTTTCAGTTCGTTCAGTTGTATCTCTAACTCCATTCTCAACAAAGAGACAGTCCTGTTGGTGTTCTTTCTGAGAATTTCACTGATAGGCATAAAGGCTGGCTTTTGGTTCTCATCTATCACACATGAGTTGGGAGCAATGCTCACCTGACAATCAGTGAAAGCGTAAAGGGCATCAATAGTCTGGTCTATGGAAGCGTCGTTAGGAAGGTGTAGTCTTATCTCTGCTGTACTTGCAGTGTTGTTCTCTATCTTCTTTATCTTTATCTGGCCTTTGTCTGTAGCCTTTGCAATGGAATCAATAAGAGAATCACTTGTGGTGGAGAAAGGTATCTCTGTAATTACAAGCGTTTTTTTGTCTTCTTGCGTCATCTTTGCTCTCACAAGTATTCTTCCTCCTCTCACTCCATCATTATATTTGGAAACATCCATAAGACCTCCTGTCTGGAAATCGGGATATATGGTAAAAGGCTTATCTTGAAGTATGGCTATGCTCGCATCTATTAGTTCGTTGAAGTTGTGAGGAAGAATCTCACAGGCAAGACCTACTGCAATACCTTTGGCTCCTTGTGCAAGAAGAAGAGGAAACTTCATCGGTAGAGTGTCTGGCTCTTGTTTCTTGCCGTCATAATTAGGATGAAAAGTAGCTGTTTTGTAATTGAAGGCAACCTCAAGGGCAAACTTTGAAAGACGTGCTTCAATATAACGACCAGCAGCAGCAGAGTCTCCTGTTAGGATATTACCCCAGTTTCCCTGAGTATCAACCATTAGTTCTTTTTGACCAAGTTGAACCAAAGCACCATAGATAGAAGCATCACCATGCGGATGATAGTGCATAGTATTTCCGACAATATTGGCAACCTTATCCATTCGCCCGTCATCAGATTCATACATAGAGTGAAGAATACGTCTTTGAACAGGCTTTAAGCCGTCATTCAAATGAGGTACGGCTCTTTCAAGTATTACGTATGAAGCATAGTCAAGAAACCAATTTTCGTACATTCCTCTTATACTCTGCATCTGTCTTTGAGAAGAACGTGCTTCGTTTGTGGGTTGATTGTTGTCAGTTATATTGTCGTTGATGTTATCCATTTTTGCTATCTTTTTACTGTTGCAAAAATAATAAAATTTAAGGAAACAGGCAGAAAACAATGATTTTTTTGTTTGTGTCTTTGTTTTTACTTCTTTTGCGAAAGTCCATTCAGAACTTTGACGCTGTTTTTATTCTAAAGAAATATGAACATATAAGAAGTATATTTTTTTGACGACGCCTATAGGGGAAGGTTGTCGTCGTCATCGTTTTTATACAAATTAAAGGATAAGAAATATAAAAAAATATAAAGTCTCTGTGGCAAAAAGAGTCTATGTTTAGTGTGTAAAGAGTTGATGTTTGTATAAGAAGAGAAAGTGTTTTCTTTTGAAAGGCTTGATGATAACTATGTAGGTGATGTTGTAGACATCATGGTTTTTATATATTCTTCATATATAAAAGTCTAAAAAAAAGTTGACGACGACACCTTCCCCCTATAGGCGTCGTCGTCATAAAATGGTTTAGAACGATAAAGTTTTTATCCAAGAAGAGACATAAACCATTTTGTTATCTCTGGGTCTTGATGAGAGCCTATGACAAGAGAATGTTTTGCGTCTAATTCAAGTATCTTGTCCATATCTTCTTTGCTCAGTTCAAAATCAAAGATATCAATGTTCTGTTTCATTCGCTCAATCTTAGAAGACTTTGGAATGATGATAACATCACGTTGTAGTAAATATCTAAGGGCTATTTGTGCAACACTCTTGTTATATTTTGTGCCTATTTCTGTTAGAGTAGGGTTGGAGAAAAATCCGTTCTTACCTTCAGCTAAAGGACCCCAAGCCATAATCTTGCAATCTAATTCGTCCATATATTCCTTAGCTTTCACCTGCTGACAGAATACGTGAGTCTCCACCTGATTAACCATAGGCTTCACTGATACATTATGTGAAAGGTCTATCAGTCTGTCACTTGGAAAGTTACTCACACCAATAGCACGAAGTTTACCATCTTTGTACGCCTCTTCCATTGCACGATATGCTCCATAGTAATCACAGAAAGGCTGGTGCAAAAGCATTAGGTCTATATAGTCAGTGTCAAGTTTTCTAAGACTTTCTTCAATACTTGCCTTGGCTTTCTCATATCCAAAATTAGTTATCCATATCTTTGACACAAGGAAGATGTCCTTTCTGTCTATACCGCTTTTCTTTATGGCAGCGCCGACACCTTCTTCATTATGATAGGCTTGTGCAGTATCTATCATACGATAACCTACTTTCAAAGCATCGCTGACACATCTTTCACACTCTGACGGTTCTACCTGAAAAACACCATAACCGACTTGAGGCATTATTATGCCGTTGTTTAACTTTATTTCTTTCATTTTCGTAGATGTTTTTAACTAAAAACCTAAATCTTTTAACCAATCAATGACTTTCTTCTCATTTGTGCGAACCTCATGACCGTAGATAGAGAATCCTTTCAAGACGTTTGCCTTAGGATAAGCTTGTTTTACATCTTCAACACAGGAAGCCAAGCCACTACCTTCGTGTGTTGTGAAAGGAATAATGGTTTTGTTATTCAAATCATAGTCTTTGAAGAAACTGAACATCACTTGAGGATAAGTTCCCCACCATACAGGACCACCAATAAAGATAGTCGAATATTGGTCTATGTTTTCTATCTTTCCTTTATAAGTTGGCAACTCTCCTTTGTTGGCCTCTTCTTTTGCAACTTTGATTAGATCATTGTAAGGCATTGCATAGTCTTTGTCGGCTACGATTTCAAATTGGCTACAGCCAATATGTTTGCAGATAAGGTCTGCTACTATTTTAGTGTTTCCAACCTTGATGTTACCAACAGAGTATTGTTCTCCCGGAAGAGAGAAGAATACTACAAGGACTTTTTCTTTGTTTGTTTCAATTTGTGTATTCATATCTTTGTCTGTTTTATTGTTGTTATTTTCGTTGTTTGCATTGCTGTGGGAACAAGCATTAAAACTTAACAAAAAAAGGCAGACGAGGAAAATTATTTTCATTTTATCTTTTTGTTAGGTTATCTAATACTTCACGTATAGGTTCAGAATACTGTCTGCCAAGATTTATTTCTGTTATATTTAGCAGAGAAGTAAGTTGTTTTGGACTTATTCCTATATGCAGACACATAGCTATGTGTCCCATTGCCATAGGTTCTACTCCACCTAAACCTGCAAGCAAGCTTACCGTAAAGAGTTCTCTGTCTTTGTATGAAAGAATATCTCTTTCAAAAATATCGCAGAACAGATGTTCTTTCAAGAAAGTATCTATTATAGGAGCAAGTACAGCATATGAACCCTTTGGAGCATCTTTGCTGATACCCGAAAGTTTTTCCAATATCTCCGCTCCTCTTATATACTTATCTCTTATGTCTTTTATATCAGAACATTCTTTACCCCAATTATCTTTTATACCTTTAGTCTGTCTTTCTTTCAGAAGTTCATCCAAAGATGTCAAAGCACGCAACGAACGAGGAAAACCGCAATATGCGTATGCTTGAACCAGTAGTTCTTTTACTTCATTCACGGTCATGTTTTCCTCAAGAGCTTCTTCTAATGCTTGTTTTAACATAAAGAGGTTTCCTTGTGCAGTATAGTTTCCTATGCTTACGATTGTTTTCTGACGTGAAGAAAGAACAGTGTTTTCTTTTTCAAAAATATCTTTAGCCTTGTTGCAGGCATTTAGATAATCTTTATCATTCACTGACTCAAGCCATGTTGTTCCTCCTTCTTTACCGGGATTGCATTCTATGGCAAGATGAGCAAACCAACTGTCAGGTGCTGCTCCATGCCAATGTTCTACATTTGGAAGAATCTCTACTACATCACCAGGATAAAGTCTGCGAGCTTGTTTTCCTCTTTCCTGATAATAACCTATTCCTGCCGTAGCTATAAGCATCTGTCCTCCTGCATGTTTATGCCAATTGTTTCTGCAAGAAGGCTCAAAGGTAACATTAAACACAGGCACATTTAACTCTTTATTAAAAGAAACGACAGACAGATAACTTTGTCCAATAAAATATTTTGCAAAGGCTTCATTTTTTTCACCTAATGAATAAGGCTGGTGAAAATCATTGGGATTTTGTGCTTTTATTATGTTTGTCATAATTGCTGTAATTATTAATATGAATATTAGTTTTATTTTCATGTTTTTATTCCGTTTTATTAGTAACTTTGAGTATCATAATACGGGTTATTGTATCTCTCTTAACACTCTTGCTGGAGAACCAACTGCAATAGTATTGTCTGGAATGTCCTTTGTAACAACGCTTCCAGCTCCTATAATTGCATTTTCTCCAACTGTTACTCCTGCAACGATGGTAACATTTGCACCAATCCAAGCATTTCGCTTTATAAGTATAGGTGCAGAAAGAAGAGAATGGCGTATTTCTGGTTTTTCGGGGTGATATTCTGTTGCAAGGACACAATGGGGACCGATAAAAACACCATCTTCTATGATTATTCCACCTAATGAAAGAAAAGTACAAGAAAAATTAACAAAAGAACCTCTCCCTAATGTTAATCCCTTACCATAATTAATATTAAAGGGAGGAAAAACTCTTGTAGTATCGTCTATATCTTTATTAGTAATTTTACGTAGATATTCTCTTACTTCGTCTTCTGTTTTGTAGCCATTGTTTAGTTCTGCCACAAGTTTCATCGTGTAATGTACCTCTTGATATATTTCATCACTTCCAACATATTTTTCGCCAGCTGTCATAGTTTTATTTGTTTTATTTATTCTTTCTTTATATATAAAAATATAAGGCCATCCTCTTTAGTGAATAAAATTCATAAAGGTCTTCTCTTCTATTGCAGGAGGATTAATACCTGTTTTTTTTCCTGCTTCTATGCATTTAAGAATCCAAGCCATATTCTTTGCAAGCACTCTCATTATTTGTAATCCTTCAGTGTCTTGCATAACTTCTTCGGGTGTTTGTCCGTGAATAGCATTCCAGTATCTTGAAGAAATTATAGGCATTTGGTTATATGCTAACCATTTTTGCATTTGATCAAGAGTGGCTGAGCCTCCTGTTCTTCTCAAGGAAGTAATTACTGCAGCAGGTTTTCTTAGAAGATAATTGTTTCCAGCTCCATCTGAAAAGAATACTCTATCCATAAATGAGGTCATCGCTCCAGACATTGAAGCAAAATGAACAGGACTGCCAAAGATGAAACCGTCAGCCTCTTTTGCTTTTTCTGAAAATTGATATACCACATCATTGAAACAGCATCTTTGATGTTGATAACAAAATTCACAACCAATACATCCGCTTATTGCTTTATTACCTATCCAAAATATTTCAGTATCTATGCCTTCTGAAGTAAGAATTTCTGAAATGTATTTTAAAGCAGTGTAAGTACAGCCTTCTTTGTGAGGAGAGCCATTTACCAATATTACTTTCATATTTATCTTATATTTAAATTTTTGCAAAGTTATAAATAAAAAACAAAACATAATTTATCTAAATTACGTTTTGTTTTTCACTTTTTTCCTTTTATACGATTTATTTCTCTCTATAGACTGAAGGTCGTTTGCCTAAGAACTTGTAGACGTATCGTGAGAAATAGCTAAGAGAGGAGAAACAGAATTCTTCTGATATTTGAGTAAAGGATAAGGAGGTGTCTTTCAGGTAGCGTTGTAGTTCAATGCTTGTGAATCTGTTTATCCAATAGTTAGCCGAAAAGCCACTCACAGATTTACATACTTTAGAAAGATATTTGCTTGTTACGAAGAGTTTGTCGGCATAGTATGTTAGTTCTCTGTTTTTCTTATATTCTCCTTTATCAAGCATAGAGAAGAACTTTCTCATTAAGTCTGCTTGAGTGGAAGAGATGTGTTTTTCTCCTTTTGTTATCTGATAGTGAAAGTCAAAGTAATCTATGAAAAGGGAGCGGAGTGAGGATTGAAGAGCTTGTTCATAGAAATGATGCTCAGTATTTTTAAGGCGTTTTTCTACTTGTAGGAAATCGTTTTTGCAAATTTCTCTGCGTTTTTCGTTAAGAGATATTATGGGGTTGTTAAACAGCGATATAGTGCCTTTTACTTGGTAGTTGTCGTAAGGGTTAGCCAGAGCAATATAGTTAGAAGAAACGTAAATGCAGGTGCATTTGAAATCTTTTGTTGGTTTTATACCATGAACAAGTTTAGTAATGGTGAAGATGGCACAGTTGCCTTTTTTTATGGTGAAACTCTTTTCGTTGAAGACTACTTGACAAGCACCTTTATCACAGTAGATATGTGCGATATGGTCTTTTACTTTGTCTGTACCAAGAGAGGAAAGGTCTTTTTCTATTATAACTTCTTGCCAAGTGTTCATAAAGTTAGTTGTTGTGAGTTTTTTATTGTTTTGAAGATTTTTTTGTTGTCTTTCTTTTTCCAAAAGGCTTTAAGTCGTTTCATACCTTCCACACCTAAGATAGTAATTCCTGCGTATTGAAAAGTTTTAGCTAATCCGAAGAGGATTATCCATAACACGCCTTTTGTTTGAGTGCTTATAGGCAAGAGCATTTGGGCAAAAGACATGATGTAAAAGGGAACACAAATAGATAAAACTATAATGCCTGTACGGAAAGATAATTTTTGTATCCTGCCTTTGATTTTAAGGAAAAATTTTTTCATATTCTTTAAGTTTTATATTTTTAGTTAAGGCTTCTATCCCAGTCTTTGTAGATTACATCGTAGCCTTGATTTCTTATCATGGCTTCCATTTCTTTAGGGGGACGGTCATCGTTGATGTGGAATTGCTCAAGGTCTTCATTAGGGTTAGCATAGCCTCCTGGTTCTGTCTTACTTCCAGCACTTATGGAAGTAACGCCAAGAGTAACGAAATGATCTCTCATATTACGTGTTTCTCTTGTACTCATGGCTATCTCTACATCATTGTCAAAGATACGGAAAGCCCAAAGGGTTTGAGCAAATTGTTTCTCACTCATAAGGAAGTTTGGTTTAAATCCTCCAGCAGCGGGACGCATACGAGGAAAACTTACACAGTACTTCTGTTTCCAATAGTGTTTTTCCATAAATCTGAGGTGCATGGCAAGGTAAAGCATTTCGGTACGCCATTCTTCCAAACCTATCAAAGCACCCATTCCTATTTTATGTATTCCTGCCTGAGCCACACGTTCTGGAGTACCTAATCTCCATTTATAGTTTGATTTCATTCCTTTTGGATGGTAGATTTTGTAGCGGCTTTCATTGAATGTTTCTTGATAGACGTAGAGAGTGTTGGCACCAGCCTTGACAAGTTTCTCATAGTCTGAAGTCTTCATAGGGAAAACCTCAAGGTTAATGGCAGAGAAATGAGGACGGCAGAGATCTATAGCGTGTTTGATATAATCAACTCCAGCAACCTTTGGAAATTCTCCTGTCAGCAAAAGCACGTTATCATATCCCATACTTTTTATAACCTGTATTTCCTTCATTATTTCATCATCATTAAGAGTCTTTCTTGCCATTGGATTGTTGTGGTTGAAACCGCAGTAGATACAATGGTTACTGCAGGCGTTACTTAGGTACATGGGAATATAGAGAAGCATAACCTTGCCAAAGCGTTTTTGGGTTATATTGCGGGACATCTGAGCCATAGTTTCCAGATAGTTTTCTGCGGCAGGAGAAATTAAAGCTTTGAAGTCTTCCATATTCAGAAATTCTTTACTCAAGGCTCTTTCTACATCGTTTTTTGTCTTGCTGTAGATTGATTTGGTCATATCTTCCCAAACCAAATCTTTTATAGTATCATAGAATTCCATAACCTTACTTTATTTGTTGAGAAATACGCATAGCACAGAAGTTTGGTCCGCACATAGTACAGAAAGGGGTGTTCTTTATTCTATCCACGCCAAAGTATTCCATTGCTCTTTCGGGGTCAAGACTAAGATTAAACTGGTCTATCCAACGGAATTCAAAACGAGCTTTGCTAAGAGCGTCATCTCTAAGATGTGCTGTAGGATGATGTTTTGCAAGGTCGGCAGCATGTGCCGCAATCTTATATGTTATTATACCTTCTCTTACATCGTCTTTGTCAGGCAGAGAAAGGTGTTCTTTTGGTGTTACATAGCAAAGCATAGCAGTACCAAGCCAACCTATTATTGCAGCACCGATAGCAGAGGTGATGTGATCATAACCTGGAGCTATATCTGTTGTAAGAGGTCCTAAGGTATAGAAAGGAGCATTGTTGCACCAGTCTTTTTGTAGTTCCATATTTTCTTTTATCTTGTCCATAGGGACGTGTCCAGGTCCTTCTATCAGTACTTGTACATTCTTTTCCCAAGCACGTTTGCAGAGTTCTCCCATTACTTTCAATTCTCCAAGTTGTGCTTCATCGTTGGCATCGTGAGTGCTTCCCGGACGAAGACCATCACCAATACTTACGGCAACATCATACATAGCAAGAATATCGCATATTTCATCCCAATGAGTATAAAGGAAGTTCTCTTCATTATGATCTGCCATCCATTTAGCCATAATACTACCTCCACGAGAAACACATCCTGTCAAACGTCTTTTGATAGCAGGCAGAAGACTTTTAACCAAGCCAGCATGAATAGTGAAATAATCTACTCCTTGTTCGCATTGTTCAACAAGAGTATCGCGGTACATTTCCCAAGTAAGAGCGTTAGCATCACCATTGACTTTCTCCAAAGCTTGATACATAGGCACTGTTCCCATAGGTACGGGACAGTTTCTTATGATCCATTCTCTTGTTTGATGAATATGCTTTCCAGTAGAAAGGTCCATAAGAGTGTCTCCACCAAGTTTTGCACTATAGACACTTTTTTCAACTTCTTCTTCAATAGATGAGCCAAGAGCAGAATTACCTATGTTGGTATTTATCTTTACAAAGAACTTTGCTCCTATTATCATAGGTTCTGCTTCTGGATGGTTAGGATTGCAAGGAATGACAGCACGACCAGCAGCAACTTCATCACGAATAAATTCAGGCGTTATGTAACTTTTTTCACCTGATTGTCCTAAATTCTCTCTGATTGCTATGTATTCCATTTCAGGAGTGATTATTCCTTGTCTTGCGAGAGCCATCTGAGTAAAGGCAACACCTTTCTTTGCACGCTTAGGAAGATATTTTATTGGAAAGGCTATCTTCTTTACTTCTTCATCTTTCTCTTGAGAATTGGTATAGTCGGAAGTAAAGGCTGAAAGTTGCTCAAAGTTATCGTCATTCTTATGCCATTCTTCTCTAAGACGCGGAATACCTTTGCGAACATCGTGTTTGTAGTTGTTGTCTCCAAATACTCCGCTTGTATCGTAGATGTTCAATTCTCCGTTACTGATTCTTTTACCGTCTTTGATGGTATCTGTTAAAAGAACTTTTTTCATTCCCACTTCAATAGGGAATTGTTTTCCTTTAACATAAATTTTTTGTATTCTGTTTTCGCTATTACAATTTTCCATATTATATTATTTTATTTATTATTCTGTATTTTTTGTTATGAGATTTTAGAACAGTATAGTATAATTAAAATTTGGAATAGAGTAGCATGACATTATGGTTTGTGCTTTCATTTTGCGATAGTTGTAGTAATCATACAATGGTTCTTTATAGCCGAGTATGTTTACATAATCGCAACCTATAATCTGGTCAAACTTCTTTCCATGTATGCGGTAGGAAACATTAAGTGAAAGGTCAATAACTGTTTTATGTCGTTTGCTCATAGCAAGATTGTCTTGATATGCTACGTAAGGTTTTTTTTCTGTATTATAATAAAAAGCAGATGTTGCATGGTCAAAAGGAGTTCTTCTTAAACCACCCATAACAGAGGCTGCTATATTTACAGAAAATACGTGCTTGTTTTTTATTGTCCATTCTTTGCCACCTGCAACATTTACACTCCAGCCACGATCATAATAAGTGTGCCTCCAAATATTGTCTATTGCACGATACTCAGACCTAAACAAAGATCCGTTTGCAATCCAATACAAACCGTTAGTCATATAGTGTTCTGCGCCAATACTGATACCGTAATTGCGTCCTTTCCCTTTATTTACAAGTAATTCATATTCGGATAAAATAGTTCTGTTCAAAGATGTATATGTTGAGGTAGGACTGACAGGTACCTCATCTTGAAACTCAGCCCATACCTCAGAACTAAGATTAATTGAAGAAGACACTTGCCATTTGTAGTTAAGAACAAATTGATGAGAACGCATAGGTTTGAGTTTTCTATTGTTTTCTCCTGTTGTCATGTCCTCAATGAAATAAGTGTCATAGCTTTCTATTCTTGTTGTCATTCCATAACCAAAAGCCAAGGTATGATTGTCCTTAGGCTTGTATTCCATAGAAAAACGAGGTTGTAGTGTCCAGTCGTTAAAAAGCGTCCAGCCCGAAAGATGTAATCCTGTGTTAAAGGTCCATTTTAAGAATCTTAAATTGTTTGTAGCATAGGCGTCTATTTGTTGCATCGCTTTGTTTGATTTGTTCAAAAGAAGTAAATCTCCTGTGTATATATTGGAAGATTCTCTCATTGTTTGTTTATAGTCAATACTTTTAACCGAAGAACCGAATTTTAATAAGTAGTGTGGAGAAAATCTCTTTTGGACAGCGATGGATGCTGTGAGCCATAATGTGCTATTATCGGCCTTTATATAAGGTACAGCATTGCCCAAATTAGAGACATCGTAATTTAGATAATTAATCACGTTCCCTGATTTGTCATAGACTACGTATCTATCCTCTGCCTTGAAATCTTTTTGAGATACAGATAAATCAGATCGCAATCTCCATCCGTTATTAAAACCTATATCGTATGTTATTCCGCTTATGACAGTATTTATTTTTGCTTTTAAATCATTTTGGTCATACAAACTTTCCCATTTCTTATCATAATTGTCCCAATCCATGTATGCGTGATCCCAAAAACCTACTCCCCAAAGACTTATTGTTGATGAATTGCTTAAAGGAAAATTCAGTTTAAAAACAAGATTATGATAATCGGCTTGATCGCCTTCCAAAACTTTTAAACCTAAGTCATTTGTTATTTTTGATAATCCATAGCGATATGAAATAATATAACTACTACCGTATTTTTTAGATATAGGACCTTCGCTACAAAGTGCAAGACCCACAGTGGAGAACTTAATAGAGTTTTCCCATGTATTTTGGTTGCCAGAACGTAGTTTTAGATCCATAACTCCGCCAAGAGTGTTTCCCATTTCAGCAGGGGGGGCAGCAGTATAGTAATCGCTGTTAGCCAATAAACTGACATTTAGAGCAGAAATTTCTCCTGTGCCATGTGAGCCTGTACCATAAAAGTGTAAAGGAGCAGGTATTTCAACACCTTCTAATCTGTACATTGTAGACATAGGCGAATTGCCATGAGTAGATATTCCTGCGTTATCATTAGAGCCAGTTGTCCCTACATACCTTTTGACTACACGACCAATATCCTCATAACTTCCAGCAAAACGTTCGGCCTCTTCTACGCTTATTAGCATTGCTCCTGCTACTGCCGTAGAGTTTAAAGCACGGGATTTGTTGAGAGTTGGTTTTATTGTTACACCTTCTAATTGAGTTAGCAATTCTTTTAATTTAAAATCCAGTAAGACTTCTTTTTTACCAGAAATAAGTACTTCTATAATTCTCTCTGGTTCATATCCAACAAAACGGGCTTCTATACTATAACGACCAGTAGGAATGTTTTTTATTTCGAATTTTCCTGATGTGTCAGTAGTTGCAGAAGCTACAACATTCTCCAAAGAGTTTTTGTCCGTAGATATTACTGCAACAGTCGCAAAGGGCAGTGTTTCTCCTGTTACGTCATTTTTTACTGTGCCACGCAGTGTTTGTGCTTTTGAGCTTAATGAAAATGCGATTGTCAGTAGTATTATTGTACAAGTAGTAATCTGTTTCATTATATTAGTCATAAACTTTTGTTTGTTTTGTGAGTTAATGGTTGCTCTATTTTGTGTGTTGTTTATTTTGTTTTGTCTATATCCATATTCTTTTACTCCTTTTTTCTTGCATAATTATGACATGAACACAAAGTCTTAGAAAGTTTTACTGTTTTCAAATAATCTTATTCTTATGTAACTATGTGAAGTTGTTTTGTATGAGAATATTCCACTCGCTGGTCGTGTACATCAAAACTTCTGTACTGAAAGAGTGGAGTATTTTTCATAGCATTGAGCAGCTGTTTGTTGGCTGCAACTTCTCCGTTACAGAGATGTCGTTTGAGCGGCGTGTCAAGATGTTTTGTTGCTGTTCCAAAGTCTGCAGCCGTCATAGAAGAAGAATGTTCAACCTTACTTACTATAAACTTCAAATCCAACCTTCCGCTCAACAATATCTTTGCGAAATATTTTTCCTTTATCTCACCGTTATCCATATATTTCCTTATTGTTTTTTCTGTATCGTATCGCCATAATATACTGTTTTTTGTATCTTTTTTTATCACCTTTGATATTATCCTTGTAGTGTCAATATTTTGTCAGACATATGGAATATTGTAACAGCCACTTTTGATTGTAATTTGGAAATAGCCATTTTTTTTAGTGAAAATAACTGCTTTTTTAGATTATTTTCTGATGTGGCAGAACTATCTTCCCAAGTGTCAGCACATGTATTTAATTTGACAACGTTTTCTTTTGTTTACATCATATCAACATTTGCTTGTTCGTCATCAAGGAAAGATGTTAGGGGCGAGGTTGCTACTGCAAAGTTGCTCAAGGAAGGAATGCCAGAAAGGTAAGCTATTCTTCCAGCCTCAATACCTAAAGCGAAGGCCTTAGCCATTTGAACGCTGTCTCCAGCAATAGCAATAGCGGTATTAACCATGCATGCATCAGCTCCCATTTCCATAGCTTGGCAAGCATCTTTAGGAGAGCCTAATCCAGCATCTACAATTACAGGAACAGAAGCCTGATTGATGATTATTTCAAGCATATCCTTACACTTTATTCCTTTATTTGTCCCTATTGGAGAGGCTAATGGCATAACTGCAACTGCTCCCATTTCCTCTAACTGTTTGCATGCTGTAGGGTCTGGCATAATATAAGGCATAACATTGAAGCCAAGTTTAACCAATTCTTCTGTCGCCAAAAGAGTCTCCTTAACATCAGGCAAAAGATATTTCGCATCAGGATGAATCTCTAACTTAATCCAATTTGTTTGGTAGAGTTCTCTGCTCATTTTTGCAGCAAATACAGCTTCTTTTGCGTCTCTTACGCCTGAAGTATTTGGCAACAGCATACACTCTTTTGGTATGTATTCTAAGATATTTTCACTTGCAGAGTCTTCTGTGCCTAATCTTTTCAAAGCCGTTGTTACCATTGCGGATTTACTTGCAATGATGCTTTGACGCATTACTTCGTTGCTTGGAAATTTTCCTGTTCCTATTATAAGACGAGAAGAAAACTCTTTGTCTGCTATTTTTAGAAAATCATTCATAATATTTAAAATGTTTTAATTATCGTTTTTATGGTCTTTTGTTTGTCTAAAGCGTTGGTAATTGTTCCTGAAAGAGCAACACCATAGACTCCTGTCTGTTTCAAAGGAACTAAATCTTCTATATCTATTCCTCCTATGGCATAGAAAGGAATATTTATGTTCTCTTTATTTAACCTTTCTATTATTTTTTTATAACCTTCCAAACCTAAAATAGGAGCGAGGTTCTTTTTTGTTGTTGTGAATCTGTAAGGTCCTATTCCTAAATAATCTGCACCATGTTTTATGGCTTGAAGTATATCTTCTATGGTATTGCAAGTAGCACCTAAAAGAAATCTGTTTGAAGTTATTTTCTTGGCTTCTTTTGTCGGCATATCGTTCTTTCCTAAATGTACTCCGTCAAAAAGATTGGTTTGTAGAAGGTCAATCCTGTCATCAACGGTAAGCAAAGCACAATATCTGTTACAAAGCGGACGAAGATGATTTGCAACCTCAATAACTTCATTGTTTTGAGCCTCTTTCATACGAAGCTGGATAAATCTTATTCCGTGTTGCAATACCTCTTCACAATCTTTTATTATGTTTTTGCTATCTTTGTTTGGAGAAATAAACATTGTCTTAGGAAGTTTCCAAAGTTCTCCTAACATAGCAAAAGACGAAAATCCAATGTTTTGTAAGTCTTTTATATTATCATAAGTTACGCCTCCAAGGGCAACAATCTTGTTATCCAAAATACCATTATTGAAACCTTGTTGCAAATCCTGAGAAGAGAATTTTGAGGTATAGCCTTGCTTGCTAATGCTGTCAAAGATTGGAGACAGAAAACAGTAATCTGCATTTTCTTTCCATTTTTTTATCTCTTCCAAACTATGACAAGAAACTGAAATACGTTTGTTTTTGAACTCTTCTTTTAAGATGGGATTACGTTTGTTAAGATGTATTCCCCCTAAGTCAAACTCTAAGGCCAAATGATGATAATCGTGAAGAGACAATCTTTTCTTTACTTTGGGATTATCAAATTTGAGAAGATACTCTCTCATTTGTTCTTCGGTAAAATAGGGCTTACGAATATGAAAATACTCAACCCCACCACTAAGAATCAGATTACTTATTCTGCGGTGTTCAAAAAAAACATCGTACTCAGGTGTTATACCTATCAACCTCCGCATGTTGCACGTATTATAGTTATCCTATCACCTTCCTTTAATATAGTCTTTTCCCAATCGTTTTTTTGTAATACTTCTTCTCCAAGAGCTAATGCAATGGGTTCCCCTTTTTTTATGCCAAGTATTTCCACTAACTCTTCAATAGTGCAACCTACAGGTATGATTTTTTCTTTGTTATTAACTTTTATCTTCATAATGTTATTTATTTTTTTATCAGCGGAATGCTAATAAAGTCTAACATTGATGAAAGAAACAACTATGAGAAATTATTATCCAAATTCGCATTACCGAACCTGTCAGAGGGTATAATCTCAGCCTGTTTTCTTTTCTTGTAGTCTTTCTTTACAAGCACCCCTAAAAATAACTTGAGACTGCAAAGATAAAACAATTATTTTATTTATTGAAAGTTTTTGTACAGTTTTTGTGGAGCAAAGAAGTGATTAAGGCTTCCATGCCCATGACCTAAGTCTATGTTAGACGCTTCTTTTATTGCACAATAAACATAATATTTTGCTTTTTCTATGGCTTGATTCATATCAAAGCCTAAGGCAAGAAAAGAACATATAGCCGAAGAAAGCGTGCAGCCTGTACCGTGCGTGTTGTTGGAGTCTAACTTAGTAAGAGTGTATTCTTTTACTTCCCCTTTACTGCTTAGATAAATATCTGTCATATTTTCTCCTGTAAGATGTCCGCCTTTGATGAGAACACTTTTTACATTAAAATTGTCATGTATAGTCTTGGCAGCAATATTCATATCTTCTTTGTTGTTGATTTTGAAACCGCATATTGTTTCTGCTTCATAAATATTGGGAGTTATGATGTCTGCCATAGGTAGTAGTTCTGTAGTCAGGGTGTGAAGAAAGTCAGACTTTGCTAATTTGCTTCCTGATGTTGCTATCAGAACAGGGTCTATAATAAGATAGCCTTTGTAGTTCATTTCTTTGAGAGAAAGTTTTATTGCGAGAACATTTTCAGAAGTGTATATCATTCCGACCTTGGTAGCAAGAATGTCAAAGTCTTTTAAAACGCATTTTATTTGAGCAGAAAGCGTATTGGGATTTGTAGCCATAATATCGGTTACTTCCATAGTGTTTTGTGCAGTTATGGCAGTAATACACGAAGTAGCATAACAGCCTAAGGCACTCATGGTTTTAATATCAGCCTGTATTCCTGCTCCACCGCAAGAATCACTGCCGGCAATGGTCATAGTCGCAAAAGGTTTATTCTTCATAGCCCAAAATGTCTTTAATTATCATTCTGCAAAGTTAGTATTTTTTTATTGAAGACAGAACCAAAAATGCAATTTATCTTTAAAATAGCACACTAATAAAATAATTACAATTAAAAAACGTTAAACATTATAATATTTGCAAATAAACTAAGTATGGATATATCAATAATAATATCACTTTTAAACGAAGAAGAATCACTTCAGCCATTGACAGAATGGATTGGCAAGGTTATGCAGGAGCATTCTTATACCTACGAAATAATAATGATAGATGATGGTAGCAAGGATAAATCTTGGCAAGAGATAGAGAGACTTTCAACAATAGACAACAATATCAAAGGAATAAAATTCCGCAGAAACTACGGTAAGAGTGCAGCCTTGAATGTGGGTTTTGAACATGCTCAGGGTGATGTGGTGATAACCATGGATGCAGACTTGCAAGACTCTCCTGATGAGATACCTGATTTGTATAATATGATAACTAAAGAGGGCTATGATTTGGTTTCAGGCTGGAAGAGGAAAAGATATGATTCCAAACTTATGAAGAATTTGCCTTCTAAGTTCTTTAATGCAACAACACGTTGGCTTTCTGGTATAAAACTGCACGACTTTAATTGCGGATTGAAAGCCTACAAAAAAGATGTCGTGAAAAACATAGAGGTTTATGGCGAAATGCACAGATATATTCCTGTTATTGCAAAATGGGCAGGCTTTACCAAGATAGGAGAAAAAGTTGTTCATCATAGAAAGCGTCAGTTTGGTAAAAGCAAATTTGGAATGGATAGGTTCATAAACGGTTATTTGGACTTAATGTCTATAATGTTCGTTTCACGCTTTTCAAAACAGCCTATGCATTTCTTTGGTTTCATTGGTACGCTGATGTTTTTCATAGGTCTAATCTCTGCCGCTGTGCTTGGCATTCAAAAACTTTGGGCTTTACATCAAGGTCTTTGGGCCGAAACTCGCCTTGTTACCGATAGTCCTTATTTCTACATTTCTTTGGTTATGCTTATTATAGGTGTGCAGTTGTTCCTTGTAGGTTTCTTGGCTGAACTTGTCGGAAGAAACTCCACCACACGCAACAGTTATTCTATAGAAAAAGAACATAATTTCTAAAAAAATCTTCAGAACAATGAGAATACAACAAGCAATACAAGATTCCATAGAGGTAAAACAAGATATATTAAACAGTACCGAATTTGTTGGTAAGATACAGCAAGCGATAAATCTTATAGTTGAAGCCTACAAAAATGGTAAGAAAGTTCTGTTTTGTGGTAATGGTGGTTCTGCGGCAGATGCCCAACATCTTGCTGCTGAACTTTCAGGACGCTTTTACTATGACAGAAAACCTTTGTACGCAGAGGCTTTGCATGTAAATACTTCTTATCTGACTGCTGTAGCCAATGACTATTCTTATGAAGATATTTTTGCTCGTATTCTTGAGGCAGAAGGAGGTGAAGGAGATATACTTGTTGGAATTTCTACTTCAGGTAATTCTTCTAACGTACTAAAAGCTTTTGAAGTTGCGAAACGAAAAGGTATGCACACAATAGCTTTTACCGGAAACGGAGGAGGAAAAATGGCAGACAAAAGTGATGTTCTTCTTGCTGTACCCTCTAAAGATACTCCACGAATACAAGAATCCCATATAATGATAGGTCATATTATTTGTGAAATGGTTGAAAAAGCCTTGTTCCCAAAAGAATAATAGAATTTAAATACTCATTTAAACAATGAAGAAGATAGTTTTTATTGTATTTGTGTGCTTTCTGTTTGTTAGCAATGCGCAAGATTTGTTTGTAGGGTCTTATAATATCAGATGTGTTATGCATTCTGATAAAAAATGCGGTGATATTTGGGAAGTAAGAGGAGAAAAACTCTGCCAGCAGATACTTTTTCTTGAACCAGATGTTTTTGGGACTCAGGAAGCTTCTGATAAACAGTTGAAGCAAATGGACGAATGGTTAAAAGAATATGCACATGTGGGAGTAGGTAGAGACGATGGAAAGAAAAAAGGTGAGCATTCAGCAATATTTTACAATAAGACTAAGTATAAACTTTTAGATAAAGGCAATTTCTGGCTAAATTCTCAACCCGATAAGCCTATTGTAGGCTGGGATGCGAGCAAGGTAAGAATTTGTTCTTGGGCTAAGTTGAAGGATAAAGACAATGGCTTTGAGTTTTACTTCTTTAACCTGCATTTAGACCACAGAGGCGAACAATCTAAGCAGAAAAGTGCTTTCCTTGTAGTGGAAAAAATAAAAGAAATCGCAAACAAGGAGCCTTTTATACTTACGGGTGATTTTAATTCCGAAGATACTTCAATAAGTTATAAGATATTTAAGGAGAGTGGTTTGATGTTTGACTCATATATAACAGCTGAGGATAAGTTTTCTGAAAATGGTACATATATGGCATTTGATCCTGAAAGAAAGAGTCAAAGAAGAATAGATTATATATTTGTCAGCAAACACTTTGAGGTAAGAAAGTATGCCGTTCTTACTGATACTTATTGGACAGAAAACAAAGACAAAAAGACAAAAGAGCAGAAACCATACATACAACGTACATTCTCTGACCATTATCCTATCTTTGCAAAAATAAGATACAGCGATTGATATAAGGTAATACTTAGGTGCAATTTTTATAGACTTCTTTATAAAAAAAAAGAGTTGATATTTTTGAAAAAAGACTTGGTTTTGAGAAAAAAAGACTTGATGTTTGACCCCAAAGACTTGATGTTTTGCTATAAAAGAGTTGATGTTTTTTTGAGAAGACTAAGTCTTTTTTTGTAATAGTAAAAAAAAGAGTATGCTCTTTCAAGCATACTCTTTTGGTAATATATTAAATAAGGATGAACCTTAGTCAATAAACACGTTCCAATTGTGAGTGTCTTCCACTTTTCCTTCTTGTATTCCTTTAAGAGTTTCATAAAGTTTTTTACAAACAGGACCTGGTTCATCGCCCCAAGTGTATTTCTTGCCAGACTCTCTATCTACTATTTCGTTTATAGGAGATATAACGGCAGCAGTACCACAAGCAGCAACCTCTTCAAATTCTGATAACTCTTCAACAGGAATAGGTCTTCTTTCTACTTTCATTCCAAGGTCTTCTGCTATTTGGCATAAAGACATATTTGTGATAGAAGGAAGAATAGAAGAACTTGCAGGAGTGCAATAAGTGTTGTTCTTGATTCCAAAGAAGTTTGCAGCACCAGCCTCATCAATAAATTCGTGAGTAGCAGCGTTTAGATAGATACAGTTTGAGTATCCTTCCTTAGCAGCTCTTTCTCCACTAACCAAAGAAGCAGCATAGTTACCACCAACTTTGTATTTACCTGTGCCAAATGGAGCAGCACGGTCATAGTCTTTTGCTATTTGGAATTTAACTGGCTTAAAGCCTGCCTTGAAGTAAGGACCTACAGGACAAGCAAAAACCATAAACAAGTATTCTTTTGCTGGATGAACACCAACTTGAGCTCCTGTTCCAACAAGTATTGGTCTAAGATACAATGATGCACCGCTTCCGTAAGGTGGAATAAATCTTTCGTTAAGTTTAACAACTTTTTTGCAAGCTTCTACAAATAATTCCTCTGGAGGTTCAGCCATAAGAATACCCTTAGCAGAAGATATCATACGTCTTGCATTTTCGTAAGGACGGAACATTCTTACTCTTCCATCAACTCCGCGAAAAGCTTTCATTCCTTCAAAAGCAGCCTGCCCATAGTGCAAAACAGTTGCAGCCATGTGCATAGTTATCTCTTCTGAAGAAGAAACTTCTAATTCACCCCATTTGCCGTTGCGATAATAACAACGAACATTGTAATCTGTTTTATAGTAACCAAATCCAAGGCTACCCCAATCTATATTTTCCATGATGTATTTTGTTTATAAATTAAGCTAATCTTTTTTCTAATCTTTCACGAATAGCTCCAATAAAGTCTTTTGAATTAACAGCCTTTGGAGTTATTCCTTCCATAAGATTTACAAGGTCTTTTGTAGCAATACCTTCGTTTAATGTATCAAAGCAAGCACCTTCCAATTGGTCAGCAAAGTTCATCAATTCTTTGATTCCGTCTTTTTCACCTCTTTTTCTTAAAGCACCGCTCCAAGCAAAGATTGTAGCCATTGGATTAGTAGATGTTTCTTCACCTTGAAGATATTTGTAATAGTGGCGAGTTACTGTTCCGTGAGCAGCTTCGTATTCATAGTTTCCGTCAGGAGAAACCAAAACACTTGTCATCATAGCCAAAGACCCAAAAGCAGTAGAAACCATATCACTCATAACGTCTCCGTCATAGTTCTTACAAGCCCAAATAAATCCACCTTTGCTTCTGATAACTCTTGCTACAGCATCGTCAATCAAGGTATAGAAGTATTCTATGCCAAGTTTTTCAAATTCTGCTTTGTATTCTTTGTTGTATATTTCTTCAAATATTTCACGGAATTGAGCATCGTATTTCTTAGAAATAGTGTCTTTTGTTGAGAACCAAAGATCTTGTTTTGTATCAATAGCGAATTTGAAACAAGAATGAGCAAATGAACGGATGGATTTATCCAAGTTGTGCATTCCTTGCAAAACTCCAGCACCTTTGAATTCCTGTATAACAACTTCTTCTTTCTTTCCGCTTTTGCCTTCAAAGACAAGTTTTGCTGTTCCTTCTTCTAGTACTCTTATTTCCACTGATTTGTAAACATCACCATAAGCATGACGAGCAATAGTAATTGGTTGTTCCCAATTCTTTACAACAGGGTGAATAGAAGGAATTGTTATAGGAGTACGGAAAACAGTTCCGTCAAGTATAGAACGAATAGTTCCGTTAGGAGATTTCCACATTTCGTGTAGTTTGTATTCGTCCATACGTTTTGCATTTGGAGTAATGGTAGCACATTTTACTGCAACACCATACTTTTTGTTTGCTTCTGCAGCGTCTTTTGTTATTTGGTCATTAGTCTCATCTCTTTTTACAAGACCAAGGTCATAGTATTCTGTTTTTAAATCTACGAAAGGTAGTATAAGTTCATCTTTTATCATCTTCCATAGAATACGGGTCATTTCATCACCGTCCATCTCCACAAGAGGAGTTGTCATTTTTATTTTTTCCATTATCTTATTTTAATTTTAAGTTTATAATCTAATTACTATTAACGTAATAATATTTCTTTTATTGCACTTTTATGAATATAAATCCAATTAATTTAGTTTCTTACTTGAATTACTTTGATTTCTATTCTTCTTTCCTCCATAGAAGAAGGAAGATATACGCTTTGTCTTTTTTCTTCTATGGATTCAGGATTAGGAGAAGTAGCCTCAAGTTTTCCTATTGCAAGATGTATGGTTTCTAAACGTGGTTTGCCATCAGTAGCAATGGATTGAGTATATGGTTTCAAAGCTCCATTGTTCCAAGTGTTTATATAGTTTTCTACAGAGACAATACGTCTTTCAGCAAGATTGTAGTTGTAACCTGTTTCAAACAATGAAGAACTATAACCTCTTATTTGAATGCTGATATTCTCTCCTTGTTCAAGTTTTTCTTGTATGTATTCTAAAGCTTTATTAAGTTTGTCGTATCCTTGTTTTATTTTATCATTAAAAAAGCTTTCCACTTTAGCAATTTCAATGTTTGCAAGAGAATCATCCAAGCCTTTTGTTCTTGCAGCCTTATATTGATTGCTAAGAGAATTATATTGTTTATAGCAATCAATATAAGATAATTCAGTTGTTGGTAACTCACTGCCAGCATCAGGAGAATCATTATGAAAATACAAAGCTACAGGTAAGTCAAAAGCAGGATTGAAGCCTTCTTTCTTGACTATTGTTGTCATTGTTGGTGTTTCAGGTTCTTCGCTGTTGAAACGATAGATGTCATTGCAGCAGGTTTTGTTTTCTTTGTTGTTTATTGTAGGACGGTTAGATGTGAAATAACCTTCTATATCTGAATCTACAACAAAAGGATATATATCATTGTATGAAGAATTAATAGGTTGAAGAAGATTTTCAACAGAGGTCCATCTGTTTTTCCAACCTATAGAACGAAAGATGTCAAAACCTCCAAATCCTTTATGAGTATCAGAAGCAAAATATAGTTCTTCTTCATCCTCAAAATAAAATGGAGTTATTTCGTTGCCAGATGTATTGATAGTAGATCCTAAGTTTATAGGTTTCGCATCCTTATTATTTAAATCCAAAGACCAAATATCCATATTGCCATATCCGCCTTCTCTGTCAGAAGTAAAGAACATAAAACACTCGCCATTGTTTCTTGCAATCACAGGATGACACGATGAGGAGTTCTTATCATAAACAGGTTTAAATATTTTAGGTTTAGACCATTCTCCGTTGCTATATGTAGAATAGTATATCACGCTTGTTTTCTTGTTGTTTTTGATTTTTGAATAAGTAAAGTATGCTGTTGAACTTATAGAGTCAAAGAACAAATCAGAACAATTGGTCTTTTTTTGGTTGATTTTACCCCATTCTAATTTCTTTGCAGGTGTGTAGTAGTCAGCATCAACAAAGGAGAAGAATATCTGATTATAAATATCCGTGAAGAAAGTATCTCCTTTACTTATTTTTTTCTTGTATTCTGTAGAAGTGAAGATGATTATACTATCTCTCAAAACAAATGAACCTAATTGGGAGGTTTCATTGTTTATATTGTTTCCTAAATTAGTTATGATGTATTGTTTCGGTTTGTCATTATCAATTATCCAATCTATTCTTTCCAACTCTCGTTTGCATTCTTTTCTTATTTTTATATCATCACAATCTATCAGACATGTGTTTAAAAAGCTTTGAGCTTGGATAATGTTGCCATTGTATATAGAACTCTGAGCTAAATGAAGATAAAGATAAGGGAAGGCGTGGTTAATATTCACGGTGTCGTTCTCTATTAACACCTTTTGATACCAATATTCCGCTTTGTCATAGTCTTTCATTGCTAAACAAGACTCACCACATTTATATATGAGAGTCAGGTTCTGTTTTAAAAATCTTCTACCCAACATATAATATTCCAAAGCCTGAGAATATTCTCCTTCTTCCATTGCTTTATCGCCTTGTCTTTCGTATTCTTTAGCATATTTCTCTTGTGCTAAAAGGTTGGGACTTGACAAAGATAAGGTGAAAACTCCAAGAATAATTAATAATATTTGTTTTAAAAGATTGGACATGGTATTTTGTTGTTTTTATATTTTACATTATAAGGACTGAAAGCGTAAGACAGCCAAAATTCTATTGCTCCGTAAGTATGAGAAACCTTACTTAAACCAGAGATATTGACATCGTATGATATTCCGGCAAGAAAATTATTAAACTTATACTTAGGTGAAATAATAATAGCCTCTACGTTTCTTGCAAACAAACCAACAGAAAAAAACTGTTGGTTAAATATTCCTCCGGTCAAATCAAATACAAAATCAGTGCCATAAACTAATTCATTATATTTATGTTGATTGTTGTATAAAATCTGTGGGCGAATAGATATTCTATCCGAAACATCATGGAGATAGGATACGTTAGTAGAGTATCTTCTGTTGATTTTAGTGTTTTTATCTGAAGTTTCAAAATATCCTAACTTACTTTCGTTGATGTTGAAAAGAGCAAAACCTATATTCAGTTGTTTTTTCTCGGTGATATTATATTGCAGACTTGTTCCCAAAGAAAAATCCCAAGTGTGCAATTCATCAAAAGTTATATTATCATCATACGTTCCTGTGCGATTGAAACTTGCATTAGACAAATCATAACCCCAATTTTTTCTACCGACAGAAGCACCCACAGAAACAAAAGCAGATTTTTCTCTATTTATTGCGAAGAAATAAGCGATATTAAGAGATATGTCTTTTTCTCCGTATGATAATTCTCCAGCTACATCATTAACAAAACAAAAGCCTACACCAAAACCTCTTTTGTTATTTCTTGATAGATAGGGTTGAAATTCCAATGAAGCCAAGAAAGTATTGTAACCTTTGGAAACCGATTGCCATTGATTACGAAAGATAGAAGAAACTCTTAACTTGGAATTCATAAAGCCTGTCATTGAAGGATTGGAAAACATTGGATTAAAGTTTAGTGAAGAAAAATGAATATCTTGTGCTTTTGTTGTCCAGACAAACAAAAGAAGAGTAACACAGAATATTCCTACTTGTTTTTTCACTTTTGTAATCCACTTTATGCTAATTTGTTTATTTAAGTTTTGCGTTAATCATTTGGTAATCTCTCGCTATCATTTCTTTTATCTTCATTAATCCGTCCTGAAGAGCTAAATCTCCTGCGCGTCTTTGAAATTCATAATATCCATGATAAGCAGCCATAGGAACTTTAGCATAACCTCTTTCGTTAAACTTAGCTACAAGGTTGTCTCTTTTGTCATATATTTCAACAATAACTTCTAATTCTGTAGTATTTGTAGCCATTGGCATTCCAAAAGCGTTGAATATTCCAAGAGTAAATCCACTAAGCCAAGACCATTTATAGTTGTTTTTGCAATATATTGCACCTGCTCTAAGAACAATGTTACCCATTCTTTCTGTAGTAGGGTCTGTTATATTTTCATTAACATCATATACAAATATATCAGAAGCATCTTGTATTCTTTTTTCTGCTGTATATAACTT
>R24__coassemble_133_pt1 | contig 55877 bp, 50 predicted proteins | sample R24__metabat2_high_PE_045 | metagenome-assembled genome bin R24 | reverse complement strand
AATCCTTGACAGCGAAAACAAAGTTCATTATCAGAAACTTATAAAACAATAAAAATACTTATTGATTATATAAAGAAAAACGAAGAGCCGTAAAAATTGCTCTTCGTCTTTTTTTTGATTCAGTTAAGGTTTTAACTGATGTTATCTTTAGCCTGTGTTTTTTAGAACATAGAATTTATCAGATCATCGTCTGCAAGATTTGGAAGGGTAACAGTAAGATTAGGATTCTGCTCCATTGCGCGTTTGATAGCGAACATAGCTCCTTCGTTTCTTGCCCAACTTCTACGAGATATACCGTTATTTACATCCCAATAAAGCATAGAAGAAATATGTCTGTCAGAATCTTCTGAACCATCAATAACCATTCCGAAGCCTCCGTTGATTACTTCTCCCCAACCAACGCCACCGCCGTTGTGGATTGAAACCCAAGTAGCACCACGGAAACTGTCGCCGATAACATTCTGAACTGCCATATCAGCACAGAATGAAGAACCGTCATAGATATTAGATGTCTCTCTGAAAGGAGAGTCTGTTCCTGAAACATCGTGGTGGTCTCTACCCAAAACAACAGGTGCAGAAAGTCTGCCTTCTTTTACTGCTTTGTTGAATGCAAGTGCTATCTTTGTTCTTCCTTCACAGTCAGCATAAAGTATTCTTGCCTGAGAACCTACAACAAGATGGTTTTCGTTTGCTCCTTGTATCCATTGGATATTATCTCTCATCTGTTGTTGTATTTCCTTTGGAGAGTTCTTTGCTATCTCTTCCAAAACGTCCATTGCTATATGGTCTGTTAGGTCTAAGTCCTCTGGTTTGCCACTTGTACATACCCAGCGGAAAGGACCAAAACCATAGTCAAAGCACATAGGTCCCATAATATCTTGAACGTATGATGGATATTTGAATGTTCCGTCCTCTTTCATAATATCTGCTCCTGCACGAGAACTTTCCAAAAGGAAAGCATTACCATAATCAAAGAAATACATACCATTTGCAGACAGTTTGTTAATTGCTGCCACGTGCCTTCTAAGAGTAGATTGTACTTCTTTTTTAAATTGTTCTGGATTTTCTGCCATCATTTTCTGAGACTCCTCTAAAGTCAATCCTGCAGGATAGTAACCTCCTGCCCAAGGATTATGCAATGATGTCTGATCTGAGCCTAAATCAACCTTGATATTCTTTTCTGCTAAGTACTCCCACAAATCTACAACATTGCCATCGTAAGCAAATGAGACAACTTCCTTGTTTTCCTGAGCCTGCTTTACTCTTGTCATCAACTCATCAAGGTTAGAATAAACCTCATCTACCCATCCTTGTTCCTTACGTTTGTATGTTGCCTTTGGATTTATCTCTGCTGTGATAGAAACAACACCTGCTATGTTACCAGCTTTTGGTTGAGCACCACTCATACCTCCTAAACCAGCAGTAACAAATAGTTTGCCTGCCAATCCTTCTCCATGTTTAGATACCTTTCTTCCTGCATTCAAAACGGTGATAGTTGTTCCATGAACAATACCCTGTGGTCCTATATACATGTAAGAACCTGCTGTCATCTGCCCATATTGGGAAACGCCCATAGCATTAAATCTCTCGTAGTCATCTTGTTTTGAATAGTTAGGAATAACCATACCATTAGTAACTACAACTCTTGGAGCGTCTTTGTGAGATGGATACAAACCCATTGGATGTCCTGAATACATAACAAGAGTCTGTTCGTCTGTCATGGTAGCAAGATATTTCATAGTAAGTCTATACTGTGCCCAATTCTGAAAAGCTGCGCCATTGCCACCATAGACTATAAGTTCATGAGGATGTTGTGCTACTCGTGGGTCAAGATTGTTTTGTATCATAAGCATAATGGCTGCTGCCTGACGAGATTTTGCAGGATAGTCGTCAATACTTCTTGCATACATATCATAATCAGGGCGATAACGATACATATATATTCTTCCATATGCTTCTAATTCTTGCTTAAACTCAGGAGCAAGAGTAGCATGCATTTCCTGAGGAAAATATCTAAGAGCGTTTCTAAGGGCCAAACGCTTTTGTTCTTTTGTCAATATATCCTTACGCTTTGGTGCATGGTTAATGTTTGTGTCGTAAGGCTTTGCTTCAGGTATGTAATTAGGAATACCCTCTAATATCTGCTGTTTAAAATCCATTGTTTTATCTGTTTTTTTTGTTATTACTCATATCTTTTATATAAGGAGTTGCAAATTTAATACAATTTTTTGACCCTTTAAAAACTAAAAGCAAATAAATTACAAATTAGCGTAAATTTTCAGAAAATAAGAAAAAGAGTTGATAAAAAAAGAGTTGGTTTTGAAAAATTAAAACCAACTCTTTACACCAAAAAGACTTGATTTTAATTTCTTAAAATCAAGTCTTTTTTAACGAAGTCTTTTTGATGCAGATTAGTTTGCTTCTGTTCTTTTTATCTTTACTCCTTTGTAGTAAAACTCTATCACTTGCCAATATTCATAGCCTTCTTCACACATCTTGGCTGCTCCTTCCTGAGACAAGCCAACGCCATGACCATAGCCTTTGCCTTTGAGTTTTACGCTACTACCCCAAGGAACAACATTGAAAAATGTGCTTCTAAGGTTGAAATCCTTTCTTATCTGAACAAGACTTACACCAAGCAGTTTGTCTTTCCTGCCCTCGTTTTGGGAGAAGTTGAGAAGTTCTGTCTTGTTGCCATTATCTTTTGTGTTGATACCTTTTGCCTTAAAATAATTCAGCCAATCTTTCTCCTTTATCTCTTTTTCCCAAGTATAGCTTGGTTGATTTATGGAGAAAGTATCTTGCACCGCTTGCAGATACGGCACCTCTTTGCCCCAAACATCTTTAGCATTCACGGTCTGACCTCCTGAGTTTGAATGAAAGAGAGTCTCTATGGGTTTTCCTAAAGAATCTAAGATAACTTCGCCTGTTGTTTTTGTTGCACCTTCTATAACTTGCTGTTTGTTGGCACGAGAAAAATACACCTGACAATTCACACAATCACAAAGATTGTATCCCTCTTTCTTGTGTTTATTCAAGTTTCTCATCATATAGGTTCTGCAACAGATAGCCTGAACCTTAAAAAACTCGACATTATCACTTGCTCCTCCTGCCTCACTTTGAACAACTCCTGCTATGTAATTTTCCACCTCAACACTGTTTATCAACATCAAGTTCTTTTTGTCTTTTGTTAAGCATACCTCAAGATTGTTGTCGTAGCGGCGTTGTTTAAGCCCTGTTGGAGTTACGGAGAAGAAACATTTCAAATCCTCAGAAACCATTTTGATGGTGTCTTTCTTTGTTATCAGTTCATCGTTTATATACAAAGCCACCTTACCTTCTTGTATATTGACTTTAAGTTTATCCTGCTTTTTCAGTGCTTTACCCTCAAGGGTGTAGCTTCCAAAAGAAACACCAAAACTTGCCTCCTTGATATTGTTTTCTGCGTAAATCCTAACTTTGACATTATCTGCATAAACCAAGACCGACAAACAGATAACGAGTATAAAAACTATTTTCTTCATCTGAATAAATTTTTATTTTAATAACGCAAATTAGTTTTTCTTATTATAGACTAAAAAATATTTCCTCTTGTTTGCATAAAAATAGGTTACACTACAAATAACCAAACAATAAAACAAAGATTTTTGAGTTATATAGAGAAAAATAAATAATTTACTACATAATGAAGATTTCTTATAATTGGTTAAGAGAATATGTGCCAACGCTTCAAAGCCCTGAAGAAGTAGCACGTTTATTAACTTTCTCTGGATTGGAAGTAGAGGATATAGAAAAAGCAGAAAGCATAAAAGGTGGCTTAGACAAATATTTCATAGGCAAGGTTCTAACTTGTGAAATGCACCCTAACTCTGACCATCTTCATATAACTACAGTAGATGTTGGAGAGGAAAGACCTTTGAATATAGTCTGCGGAGCTCCTAATGTAGCACAAGGACAGAAAGTGGTCGTTGCAACTATTGGAGCTAAGGTTTATGAAGGCGATGAGTTTTTTACTATAAAGAAGAGCAAACTGCGTGGAGCAGAAAGTGAGGGAATGATTTGTTCAGAGAAAGAACTTCAACTTGGAAACAATCATGACGGAATACTTGTCCTGCCTGAAGAGGCAAAGGAAGGTACTCCTGCAAAAGAATACTTCAATATAAAAACAGATTCTATCTTTGAAATAGGCTTGACTGCAAATCGTTCTGATGCTACTTCTCATATAGGAGTAGGAAGAGACCTTGTTGCCATTCTGTCTTCTCAAGTTAAAGAAGAGACTCCTTTGAATATTCCTTCTGTTTCAGACTTCAAAGTGGATAAACAAGACGAAAAGCCTTCAATAATCATTGATGAAAAACTATGTGGCAGGTATGCAGGCTTGGTTATCAAGGATGTTGAGGTGAAAGAGTCGCCTGCTTGGCTGAAAGAACATCTTAACGCTATTGGAATCCGACCTATAAACAATATTGTTGATATTACTAACTTTGTCCTTATGGAAGTAGGGCAACCTTTGCATGCTTTTGACTGGGGCAAAGTTGAAGGAAAGACCATAAATGTTAAGACGGTAGATAAGGGGACAAAGTTTGTTACCTTAGACGGCGAGGAAAGAGAACTCAACGGCAAGGAAGCCATGGTTTGCAATGCAAAAGAGCCTATGTGTATGGGAGGAATCTTTGGCGGAGAAAAGTCAGGAATAAGCTCTGAAACCAAAGAGGTCTTCCTTGAAAGTGCTTACTTTAATCCTGTAGTTATTCGTAAGGCTGCCCGTTATCATGGTTTGCAGACAGATGCTTCTTTCCGTTATGAAAGAGGAGCAGACCCTAACATCTGTCTATATGCTTTGAAGCGTGCAACTCTTCTTATTCAAGAATTAGCAGGAGGAGAAGTTGTCTCAGAAATTGTTGATGTTTATCCAAAAGAAATTCAAAAAACAAGAATAGACCTTTCTTACTCTTATTTGGATAATCTTATTGGTCAGAAAATTGAACGAGAAGAAATAAAGAATATTCTCAATCACCTGAATATAGGAATTGAAAACGAAAATGCAGAAGGTCTTACCGCTCTTGTTCCTACTAACAAGGTGGATGTAACACGTCCTTGTGATTTGGCTGAAGAAATTCTTAGAATATACGGATATGACAAGATAGGATTTTCTACTAAGATACAAAGTACTTTAAACTATATTCAAAAACCAGACAAAGAAAAGGTACAAGATGCTATCACATCCTACCTTGCAGACAATGGTTTCAACGAAATAATGAACAACTCTCTTACCAAACTGTCTTACTATGAGAACAACGAAGACTTCCCTGTAGAAAAGAGTGTAAGGATATTAAATGCTTTAAGTAAAGATTTGGCACTTATGCGTCAAACTCTTCTATATGGAGCTTTGGAAGTTCTGTCTTACAACATTAACAGAAAAATCTCTGACATAAAAATCTTTGAATTTGGCAATTGCTATGAAAAGTCTTTGAATTGTCCTGATGATCAGCCTGTAAATAAACGTTACAAAGAAGAGAAACACCTTGCAATCCTTTCTACAGGTAAGACAACAGAAGAGTCCTGGCAGGAAAAACAAAAAGATACAGACTTTTTCTACCTAAAGAATATTGTTTTCAACGTTTTGAAACGTCTAAGAGTTGATCTAAAGAAGGTTAATCTTGTACAATATGAAACAAAATACTATTCTCAAGCTATTGCATTAGTGAATGCTGAGAACAAAAAGCAGTTGGCTATCATTGGTTCTTTGAATAGAAAACTATGCAAGAACTTTGACATAAAACAAGAGGTATTCTTTGCGGATATTAATTGGAATACACTTTTGAAGATGTTGCCAAAGAAAGGCTTGAAATATGAAAATATCTCAAAATTTCCTGAAGTAAGAAGAGACCTTGCTCTTGTCTTGGATGAAAACGTAAGCTTTGCAGAAATAGAGAGACTTGCTTTTGAGACAGAGAAGAAACTTCTTAAACGTATCAATCTGTTTGATGAATATAGAGGAATGAACCTTATGGGTAAAAAACAATATGCTATATCTTTCATCTTGCAAGACAATGAAAAAACTCTTACCGACAAACAGATAGAAAGCATAATGGATAAGTTTATCAAAACATTTGAAAACAAACTCGGTGCAAAGTTGAGATAAGATGAACATTACACAGAAATCACTTTTGCATTATGATATAAAAATACTTCTTGCTCTCTTGGAATCTGTGAAAGGGAGCAAGAAGTTCTTTCATTTCCTTTTGGAAAACGGTTATCCTGAACTTGCAGCGTGGAGCAATGTGATGAGGGGGGATGAAGACGCTCTCAAATGGTTGTTTCAGCACAACTATACTACTCTTGCTATGATGACAATAGCAATAGATGGACACGACAAAGCTCGCACTTGGGTCTTGGAAACAAAAGATGATTTTTTGATAAACTTCACTGCCGCTTGCAGAAAAGACAAACAGGCAATGCAATGGTTGAAGGATAATGAATTAGAAATATTTTTGGAAATGGCAATAGAAGAGCAGAAAATCATGGAGATACAAGTGAAAGACCAGATGTTCTTCTATCGTTGGAAAGGCTAAAAAGATAAGGACGAAGAGATACTTTTAGCAACTACAAAGGCTGTTGTCCAAGCCGACTGCAAATTAAATCCGCCTGTTATTCCGTCTATATTCAGAACTTCTCCTGCAAAATAAAGATTGTTGATATGTTTGCTTTGCAGTGAAAGTGGGTTGAGACTCTCAAAATCAACTCCGCCACAAGTAACAAACTCTTCTTTGTGAGCATATCGCTTTGAAATATTATAGTTATCTGAACAAAGGGTGTTCAGTAGTCTGTTTATATCCTTTCTATTCAAGGATGATATTTTATTCTTTGCTCTTTCGCCTAATGATTTCTCAAGTAAATAGACCCACAGACTATTAGGCAAGGCAAAAGGATTTACATTTGATATAAGTTTTTGTGGATATTGTGCTAAGACTTCTTCTATTTTTCCCTCTGTTTTCAAATAGTTCTCCCCCACCCAATTGACAAGCAGAGAATGTTTGTAGTTCTTTTCATTTAAATAACTTGCAGCATAAGAAGAAAGTCTCAATATGGCAGGACCACTAAGACCAAAATGTGTTAACAAAACATCTCCCTTTGCTTTATATTTTGTTCCAGCAAGCAAAAGTTCTGCATTGCGAACCGAAATACCTGATAAATTTCTCAAACCTTCTTCTTTTAAAACAAAAGCAAAAAGAGACGGCAGAGGTTTTGCTATTTTATGCCCTCTATTCTTTAAATCTTGAAGTAAAACATCATTAGAATAACCCCCAACAGTCAAAACGATGAAGTCAAAATCTTTTAACTGTTCAATAGAATCTATATTTGTTCCCGTACGTATTTTGATATTATATTTTTTAGCGTAGAAAAGAAAACTATCAACTATTGTCTTTGAACTTTGACTTTCAGGAAACATCCTTCCATTATCTTCTTCTACAAATTTGACTCCATGTTTTTCAAACCAAATACAAGTATCTTGCCATGAAAAAGTTTTAAACAACCTATTTATAATATTGCTTCCACGAGGATAAACGTCTTTTATGTTCTTTACATCTTCGAAACTATTAGTACAATTGCATCTTCCTCCGCCGGACATCAACACCTTAGAAAGTACCTTATTGCTTTTTTCAAATATGGTTATCTCTGCTTGAGCAACAAACTCCTTAATATTTATGGCAGAAAAGAAGCCTGCAGCACCACCTCCTACTATTGCTACTTTCATCGCTTACTTTGTGTTTAGCAAACTATCAACCATATGCTCTTTCTTCAGTATCGCTCTCTCTTTTGGCAAGTATTCCTTAGCTTGTTCTATGGTTTTTTGTGCTTGAAGGTAGTCTTCTTGATTAATAAAAGTGTTTATTTTCTCTACCCAAGGAAGATAGTTTAGGGGATGTTCTTTTATGTATTCATCCAATACTTGCATAGCCTTGACTTCCTCTTTATCTCTTCGGTATAAGTTGAGCTTTATTCTCACAGCTGCAAAACTTCTTGGCTTCATTCTCAAACAACTATCAGCAAAGAAGAGAGCGCTGTCTTTCATCCCTAAATTAGAATACCATATTGCTAAAGAGTACTCCTTGATAGCAAGATATGGATTGGAATTATCGTGTTTAACTACGTTTATTGCACTTCTATAATCTCCCATTTGTGCATACATATTACCCAAACTTACTGCTATAGGTCTTGTACTTTCGTCTATGTTAGGGATACTTGGGAATGTTAGTTCCCAATACTCAGGGGCTATTCGTTTTTTATTCTTTGTATTGTAGCAGATTATTCTTTGGTATTGTAGGGATGAAGAATAAAAGTGCGTTGTCTCAACGGCTAAGACAGGCAAAGAAATAATCATAAAAAGACCTAAAGAAATGAAGTTCAAACCCTTTGTTTTTTTTAGATATTTGTTGCTTTGCTGTTTAATCTCCTTGTATTTAAAATAACACATTCCCATCATTCCCACTGATAAAGCAAGATATATCTGACAAGTTGCTCTTTCGTTAGGGAAATTAAACATTGCGTCATTCATATATGTAAGAAGCAACATCAAAGAAACCAAACTTATGAGTCTATATGGCTCCTTTGTCTTTTTATAGAATATTATTCTTAGTCCGACAATAAACATAGTAATGTATAAAGACAAGTATATAAGCATACCAAGAAAGCCTAATTCGGAATACATCTCCAAAAAGTCATTGTGAGCGTGATCTGACACTACAAAGTTATTCTTTTGAGGCGTCTCAACTTTCATTATGACTATCTTATGGTTGCCTACTCCCCAGCCATGCAAAGGCTTTTCTCTCGCAACGGTCATGGTGTTTTTCCAATTCTGCAATCTTACCTTAGAACTCTTGCCTGTCCCTGTCTCTTTTATACGTTGAGAAACAGCAAACTCATTCTTTTGTTTCTGATTACCGTGAGCGTACCTGTAGGTTACAAAATAAGAACCCAAAACAAAGCCGCCTATCAACAAAACAAAGATTAAAACAGATTTCAACAAGTACTGTTTTTTCTTAAATCTCAACATATAGAATATGGAATAGGTAAATAGTATAAGGATATTTAATCCTAAACAAATGAAAGCACTCCTTGTGGAAATAATCGGCAAGCAAAAGCAAATAGCAACGATAAGTATGGAAGAAATAACTTTGAATACTCGTTTGTATCTAAACAAAGCATAGTATAAAAACGGTAGTTTGAACATCATACATACCGCAAAGATGTTCTTGTTACCGTATCCTCCGTTTATCATAGGTATTTTATGAGGATAATCTGCACAATTTAAATAGAAGTAAGAAGATATACAAACAATAACATTAACCAAAGCTACTGCCATAGCAGAATATATGATAAAATGTAGAGTATTTGCTCTGTCGGCAAGAAAGACTATCAGCAAGAAAGCAAGCATAATAATAAGAATCCATCTGTTTGCAACCACTAAACTCTCTACTCTGTTCAACGCCCACAAGAAAGACAACAACATCCATGCAATCAATCCTAACCAAACTTTCATCACTGGAAAAGAAAAAGGATTTATGCAATGCTGTTTTTTTCTTATTAGTGTAATAAAGGCAAAAGTTCCTCCCACAGATATAAGTATAGAGATAAAGAAATGTCGTAATGAAGTAACATCATTAGCCCACATTGGCGGGAAAACCTGAATAAAAAACAAAAGAACAAAAACTGCTCCTACAAAAATTTTATTGAAAATATACTTATTTATCATTGTGTTCATCGTTTTCTGCTTCCAATAGTTTTATTCTGTCCCTAAGAATGGAGGCTGTTTTATAATCTTCATTCTCTACTGCACACTGAAGTAAATCTTTTAACATATTAATACCAAAACTTGAAAGATTTTCTCTTATATATCGTTCCTCATCTTCTTCAGTTTGATGTGCTATATCTTCACAATAACTCTGATAATCAAATCCTACTTCTTCTATCACTTTTTCTGTCGCATAAATAGGACAAGCATATCTTAAAGCAAGATTAAAAGCATCTGAAGGACGCATATCAAAACTTTTCTCGTTACCATCACCATCTATAAACACAGCATTAGCATAGTAGTTGCCATCAAGAAAGTTTGTTATGACTACCTCTTTAAGTAGTAGTGAGTACTCTTGCATAATATTACAAAAAACGTCATAAGTCAAAGGACGAGGGGCCTTTATTTCATCTAAACAGATAGCCATGCTCTCCGCTTCTGCCTTTCCTATAGATATATTTAAAACCTTATTAGAATTTTCGCAAACAAGCAAAATATCATAAAAAAGGTCTATCCTTGAAGGTCTTATATCCTTTATCAGTAACCTTATTTTGTTCATAGCAGTTCTACTCTTTGCATATAATAACGCAAAAAAATATAAAAAGTTGTTTAAATTAAACTTTTTACTCTTCAGTATAGCTAAAAAGAAAAGAATTGATAATAAATACAAAAAAAGATACTTAAAAATATGTTCAACATAAAATACACTATATGTGTAACATCTTTAACGCTGATAACGTATAAGACAGAAAAAAACGTCAAAAAATTTGGCACAAACAAATAATATCTATAACTTTGCTTGCGTTATAGAAAGACACCCAAAGTTGATATACTTGATTTGAGAATTAATAAATAAAAACTATATGAAAAAATTAACTGTCTTAGCACTTATGTTATGCGTCGCCTCTGTTAGTTTTGGCAGTGAAGCAGACCTTGTTATCCCTAATGAAGTACATAATTGGAGTTTCTTGCATTGGGGATTTTTAATTACTATTCTTGGCTTTTTGTTCGGAATGTATCAGTTTATGAAAGTGAAAAAACTTCCTGTACATAAAAGCATGTTAGAAATAGGTGAAGTAATCTTCAAGACTTGTTCTACTTATCTTAAACAACAAGGAAAATTTCTTGCACTATTGTTTATATTTATAGGTATAGTTGTTGCCTGCTACTTTGGATTTATGACAGAAAAAAGTGCAGGTTTTGGTGGAGTGCTGATGATTCTGCTTTCTACCGTCATAGGAATGTTAGGTTCTTATGGAGTAGCAGCATACGGAATACGTATGAACACTTTAGCAAATGCAAGAATGGCTTTTGCATCATTAAGAAAACAACCTCTTAGATTATTAAACATACCTTTAAATGCTGGAATGAGCATTGGAGTTATGTTAGTTTGTGTTGAGTTGTTCTTAATGCTGGTTATCTTGTTATTAGTGCCGGGTGATTTGGCTGGAAGTTGCTTTATTGGTTTTGCAATTGGAGAATCTTTAGGAGCAAGTGCTTTAAGAATAGCAGGAGGAATCTTTACTAAGATAGCAGATATTGGTTCTGACCTAATGAAAGTTGTTTTCAAGATTGGAGAAGATGACCCAAGAAATCCGGGAGTTATTGCTGACTGCACTGGAGATAATGCTGGAGACTCTGTTGGTCCTACTGCTGATGGATTTGAAACATACGGAGTAACAGGAGTTGCATTGGTTTCTTTCATTCTTCTTGCTGTTAAAGACCCTGCTTTACAAACACAATTGCTTATTTGGATTTTCTCTATGAGAATATTGATGGTGATTACCTCTGTTCTTGCTTACTACATTAACAACGCTATCTCAAAAACAAAATATTCTAAGAAAGAAGATTTAGATTTTGAAAAACCATTGACTTCTTTGATTTGGATTGCTTCTGCATTAAGTATTGTGGTTACTTTTGTTGTTTCTTATCTTCAACTTGGAGAAATGGGAAGTCTTTGGTGGCAACTTGCTTTGATTATTTCTTGCGGAACTCTTGGAGCAGCCCTTATTCCTGAAATTACAAAAGTATTTACATCTCCAAAATCTTCTCATGTTTTGGAAGTCGTTAAATCTTCTCATCAGGGAGGTGCGTCTTTGAATATCCTTTCTGGTTTTGTAACAGGTAATTTCTCTGCTTTTTGGACAGGAGTAGTGTTTGTTATATTGATGTTCTTTGCTTATATGTTCAGCGGGGATTTTACTTCAATAATGAGTTATCCTTCTATCTTTGCATTTGGCTTGGTTGCATTCGGTATGTTAGGAATGGGACCTGTAACTATTGCAGTGGATTCCTATGGACCTGTAACTGATAATGCACAAAGTGTTTATGAACTATCATTATTTGAAGAGATACCAAATGTAGATGATGAGGTAGAAAAAGAATTTGGTTTCCGTCCAGACAGAGAAAAGAGTAAATACTATCTTGAGCAGAATGACGGTGCAGGAAATACATTTAAAGCTACTGCAAAACCTGTCCTTATAGGTACAGCTGTAGTTGGTGCAACAACAATGATATTCTCTATTATCCTTGTTATCAAAAATACACTTGGAATTGACCCTGCCACTGTTTTAAATATTCTTAATCCATATACAATTCTTGGATTTATTCTTGGTGGTTGTGTTATCTATTGGTTTACTGGTGCAAGTACTCAAGCAGTTACCGTTGGTGCAAACCGTGCAGTAGAATATATTAAGAACCATATTAAACTCGATACCAATGCTCCAAAGAAAGCAGACACAAAGAGCAGTGTTGAAGTTGTAAAGATTTGTACCCAATATGCACAAAAAGGTATGTTTAATATCTTTATTGCTATATTTTTCTTTGCACTTGGATTTGCTTGTCTTTCTTCCCCTGAAGGATTCGGCGGAGAAGAAGCAGTATCGCTGTTTGTTTCTTACTTAATTTCCATTGCTTTGTTTGGCTTATTTCAAGCTGTATTTATGGCAAATGCAGGTGGAAGCTGGGATAATGCAAAGAAAGTTGTGGAAGTTGATTTAGCTCTTAAGGGAACAGATATTCACGATGCAAGCGTTGTAGGTGATACTGTAGGAGATCCATTTAAAGATACTTCATCTGTTTCTCTTAACCCTATAATCAAATTCACTACATTGTTTGGCTTGCTTGCTATGGAAATGGCTATAAGTGAAAGTTTCCGCAAAACAGCTCCTTACATCGGAATAATATTTGTCATCATCGCTATAGTATTTGTTTGGCGTTCATTCTATAAGATGAGAATAGATGGAAATTTGGAACAAATAATAGCAGAAAATAAATAATATAAACGAAATAAACATCTATAACAAAGGATTGACAATCAGTTGTCAATCCTTTTTTTGCTTTCCCACAAAAAATATTCATTCTGAATACTGTGTTTTGATGTTTTTTGCGTCTGTATATAAAATGTTTTTAACAAAAGAAGAAATTTATGAACAATGGCTAAGAAAAACATTGACACTAAAAGATTTCATCTGTTTTCCTTTGTCATTTCAAAATAATTTCATAACTTTGCAAAAGTGAAATTTTAAAAAAAACAGAAAAAAATGAGCAGAAAAAGTGTTTTAGCAAAGATACTATTTCTATTCTTTGCAGTAATAAGTTTAGGTTTAGTAACCGTCAGTTGCAGTGATGATGACGAAGGAGGAGAAAACTATTGTGATGACTGCAGTACAGAAATAATAGAATCTAATCGAATAATAAAATCTGATGAGTATTCAGAAGAAGATGTGTATTTGTTAGTAAAAAACAATATGCCTATTATATATTACTCGTCAATTGGGGTATTTTATCAGGAGCATTACTATTATGTTTGTAATCCAAGTAAGATAAAATTATCTGTATTAGACAAGGCGAAAAGAAACAAAAATGGAGTAAAACTAAAAGAAATTATGGGAAATGTAAGGGAACTAAAAGAAGGTGAAGATACCCTTCATACAACTCCTTACTTTGATTCTACTCAAGATATTGAAATAATAGAAATAGAATATTAAAGGAGGAAAACTATGAAAAAACTATTTGTAAAACTTGTACCAATATGGATATTTACATTATGTAGTGTTTTAAATATATTTGCACAGACAGAGTTTAGCAGAAATATTGTAGATACAACAAAACAGTGGAATATAGTTGAGTATGGTTTGATAGGTGCACAAACGATGGCTTATAGGATTATGAATGAAGATACCATAATAAATAATAAGACTTATAATAGGATTCAAAGATCATTCGCCTATACCCCAATGTTACAAGAATGGAATGAGTGGCAAGGAATGGGTTGGATAAGAGAAGAAGATAATAAAGTTTTTATTTTTCCTGAAGAATATTACGATGAGCCAATAAGTAAAGACATCCAAGAAGAATATTTATTATATGATTTTTCTCTTCAAACGGGAGATTCTGTAAATCTGTATAGAGAGGGGAGATTTTTATTAACTGATTATAGGGATAATGGGATGATGCCCTTCTACGTTGTATCGACAGATAGCATAGAAATAGGCAGTATAAAATGTAAAAGATTATTTCTTTCAAGAGATAAAAATAGAAATACTCCAAGTGAAATTTGGATAGAAGGAATAGGTAGCAACACTGGATTCTTGGAATCTACTTGCTCTTATTATGAGCACCTTAGAAACTTGCTTTGTGTGAAACAAAATGAAGAAGTAATGTATTACAATGGAGATAATACATGCTATATATATGTGAGTATAGACGATATAGATAATACTAATGCAAAAATTTATCCGACATTGGTTAAAGATAATATATATGTGGTATCAGATAATAATAAAACAATGGATATAAGTTTTGTAAATATATCTGGTCATAGAACGAAAACAATCCGAACCAAAGGAAGCAAGGAGATAGATATTTCTTCCTTGCCAAGTGGTGTTTATAATGTAATAATAAACAATACACACTCAAAAAAGATTATCAAACTATGAAGAGAATATTCCGACTACTTTGTTTACTATATGCACTCTGCCCGCTATTATTACAATCCCAAGTAGATAAGCAAGATTTTTTTATATTGGATACAACTGTTTATACAACATTTACATTGCGATGTATTGAAACAAATCAGTGTGTGTCAAATTATCAAGACGAGGTTTACTACTTTACACCCAAAAATATTTCAGAAACTTGTTTTTCAGTTTTCTGTTTTAATGCTACAACAAACAAAGAGTCGGAACTAAAAGTATATCTTGACAAAGAAGCACAAATATTGAATGATGTCTCTTTATATCCTGTACAGGATTTCTGGATAGATGAAAATTCATTGTCTGTTACAACTCATCAGAGCATTTTTAAATTCAAGAAGCACTGTGATACTGCATATAAATACGAAAAACGTATTAACCTGAAAACATATAAGGGCTTCTTTAATACAGAGAATATAAATGAAAGCAAAAAACTTTTCTGGGGAATAGATGATAACGGTTTAATGAGGATGAGTATTTATGATACGGAGAAAGAAAAAGAAGTTAAGGCAATAACTATGGAACTCCCGATTAAACTATTATTCTATTTTGAACCAAGAGATGTTGTTTCAACCAATGGAGAACAAATATTCTTTACCTCTGCCGAAAACTATAAGATATACATCTATGATTTGAATTTAGATATAACCGACTCCATTGTTTTCAACAAGAATTATTGGAATGCGATAACAAAAGAGAGAGAACAGCAAATAAGTAATAAATGTTCTTCTGCTTCTGATATTATATATGATTTTGGTGATGAGATTAACGGTTATTCGTCTGTAAGGCGTCTAATATCTTTTGGGAAAAATCTGATTGTTTTTTATAGTACAACACAAAACAACAAGCGGGTCTTTCTGTATGACCTTTGGAGAGAAGACAAAAACAAACAATGGAGTATCGTTGCCGAGGATGTCAATGACTATGAAAAAGGAAATAAAAAGAAAAATAAATTACAAGCTTTCAGAAAGTTCTTGTTCATAGATAATAGTATTTATGCATTGGAGTCAGGTGTGCCTGTCTTTAGGGAAAACTTTAATAGTGAAGAAAAGTATCTAAAAGCATACGAGAAATACCAAATAGACAACGATTGTGTTTTAAAGATAGACAAACTGCATTGGGAATGAAAAAAATTATATATATATTGTTTTTATTTCTCTGTTTGCCAACTTACTCTCAGAAAGAATGTTTTATTAATTTACAAGGAGACAGTATAAGTTTAGACAAAGACTACTACTTGATTACCCTTTCTTCCATAAGTTGTCATCAATGCTATAAAGAACTGAATGATTTCTTAACTGAGAAAAAATATTTTACCAATAACAATATCTATATTGTATGTTTAGATGAAAAAGAAAATATACTAACTGCCACAGTGAGAAAATCCTTGTTCTATCTTGCACAAGAATATTTTCCTTCCATAAGCAAGGAGCATATTCTTTTTGCATTTTCCCATAACAGCGAAGCTTTGATTCTAAATTATCGCATAGATGTAAAAATGTCTCCCTTCGTATTTGAAGTAGCAAGCCATATTAATAAATACCATTACGGCACATTCATTGACAAGGCAAAAAGACCTTATGAATAAGGCGTTAAAACCACCTATTAGTTATCAGTGTTTTTTCTCCCTATAAAATAATATTGATTTTTTCTTTTTAAAATAGTTGTCAATTGAATTTATAATTATATCTTTGCATTTGTTAATAAAGTATTAATTTTAAAAATTTTAGAACTATGAAAAAGATTTTCAAAAAGATTATGTTCGTTGTTATGGCATCTGCTATGGCTTTTGGTTTTGCAGCCTGCAACGATGACGACGACGATGAAAGCACAAGTGTTGATAGCAAAGTAGTAGGCACTTGGGAAACAGTAAGCATGGAACTCGATGGTGAAGACCTTGGAATCCATGTAGAGCTTGAATTAAAATCAAACGGAACAGGATATTCATCTTCTGTAGATAATCCTAACAAGAAAGACAAATTTGAGTTTTCTACAACAGGCAGCACTCTTAAACTTGTTATCAACGGAAACACTTACACTTATCAATACGATATAAGAGGAGACGTTATGAGCATTGTCGGACAAGGTGTTCCTGGAGAAAGCATGGAGGGAACATTTGTAGGCACATTCAAAAAGAAATCATCTTCTTCTGCAACAACAGTCCCTGCTAATATGGTAGGTACTTGGCAAGCAACCACACATACTGTAGGAACAAGCACTGTTGCAAGAGACATAAGGATAACTATCTACTCTGATTTCTCAGGAATAGTTAGCGATGAAGGAGTAACAGAAAATAACGATTTTGACTTCACTCTTAGCGGTAACAATATGTATGTTACTCCAAGACATGGTGGTCCTGGTTTCGCCATTCCTTTTACCTATAGCATAAATGGAAATACTATGGTATTAAGTGGAGAATATGGTGGTCCGGTAGATCTTGGAGCAGGTGGTGCTTATAGCGCAACTTATACCAAGATTGCAAAGTAAAATATAAGGGCTGATAAAAACAAATCTCGCAAGATGTTGCATCTTGCGAGATTCTTTTTAAGCTATTTTTTAAGAAAGGAGTCGTGGCAACAACCACGATGATTAGTTTATTTGCTTATGATTTCCATAACCTTAGCGGTGTATTCTTGCTCTATCTTGCAAGCCTCATCCACAAGTCTCTGACCTTTGGCAAGTATGTCCTCAACAAAGGCTTTGTCTTCCAAACTTCCACAGTTGATTTTCATATTCATGAAAGCACCTATACAAGCTGTTCTTGCACAAAGGATACCTACTGCAGCGTCAGTAACAGAGTTTGGATTGCCGGTCTCAACCATCTGCTTGCATATTTCAAAGCAATCAAATGAACGTTGAAGAGTCTTGAAAGGCACCTCAATAGCATATTTTGTTGCATCTTGAATAGCCTGCTGTCTTCTTGCCTTGTCTTCATCTGTTTTCTTAGGTAATCCGAAAGCATTCATTATCTTGTTGAAAGCATTCGTATCTTCATCCACAAGGTGCAGAAGTTCATCTTTCAACATCTGACCTTTCTCGGCAACGTCTGAAAACTCTTTCCATCTGTCATCCCATCCTGGTTTGTGAGAAGAAAGGTTTGCCACCATAGTAGCAAGAGCAGCAGAAAGAGAACCAACGTATGCAGATATACTTCCACCACCTGGAGCAGGGCTTTCTGATGCTGTCTCATTAGCAAAGCCTTTGCAAGTAAGGTCAATAAGTTTCTTAGCTGAGTTGTCCTCTATCATATATTCAATAACTTTTTCCTTTGGATTGAAAGGTTTCAAGTCATCCAAGCCCATTGACTTTACTGCTATCTTTACAAGAGTCTCTTCATCTACGCCAAGACTTCTCTGTTGTTTTGCAAGATAGTGTTTTCCGGCATCTATAAGAGTTTTCTTAGGAACAAGTCCAACAATCTCTACTCCTGTAACTCTTACGCCACGTTTTGCAGCCTTGTCACATACCTCATCAAAGCATACATGCAATGGTGTTGCATTAGCATTAGTAATATTCATTGATACTTGAGCAATACCATACTCTTCTATGTACCAGCCTATTGCTTTTGTGCCTTTAAGAGTTCCGGGCTGCCATTTTGCTTTGCCGTTTTCGTCAAGAATAACTTTGCCTGTAGGTTTTCCACCTTCACGCATCTTTCTTCCTTTTTCTCTTACATCAAAAGCAATAGCGTTTGCTCTACGAGTAGATGTTGTGTTAAGATTATAATTCACTGCCAAAAGGAAGTCTCTTGCTCCAACAGCAGTTGCTCCACTCTTAGCCACTTTTTCATTCCAAGTCTTAGGACCAAAATCTGGTGCCTGATCTTCAGTAGATATTCTGTTGCTTAGTGCTTCGTATTCTCCCTGACGGCAAACGGCAAGGTTCTTTCTTTCAGGTTTGAATGCAGCACTCTCATAGCAATAAACAGGTATCTCCAATTCTGTTGCTATTCTTTGAGCAAGTTTTCTTGCATATTCAACAACCTCTTCCATAGTTATGTTTGCGACCGGAATAAGAGGACAAACATCCGTAGCACCGAATCTTGGGTGGTCTCCATGATGCCCTCTCATATCTATAAGCTCTTGTGCTTTCTTGACTACAAGGAATGCACTCTCGCAAACTTGCTCTGGCTCACCTACAAAGGTGATAACTGTTCGGTTTGTTGTCTTGCCGGGATCTACATCAAGGAGTTTCACCCCTTCCACCTTTTCTATCTCGGCTACCACTTGGTTTATGATATTTTCATTGTTGCCTTCGCTGATATTAGGCACGCATTCTATAATCTGTCTCATAATTTTATTTGTATTAAAAATTAAAATGATAACGTTTTTTCTTAATTTTTATTGTCTTAGTGTTAGTATAAATATGATTTTTACAAGCGGATAAATTGCGTTAGGAAGACAGTTTTTTATCAACTCTTTCTCTCTATAAAAAAAGAGTTGGTTTTAAAAAATTAAAACCAACTCTTTAGACCCTAAACATCAAGATTTGAGAAAAAAAGACGAAGACTTTTTTGAGCAACACTTAAACATAAGAAAATCAATACTTAAGCAAGCAATCTACTACCTATTTCCGCAACATAAATCAAAGCATCTATTTCCATTTGTAGAATGTAAGAAAGAGAAGCGGAAATTATTGGCACCTGAGCTAAAAATAAGAAGAAAACAAGAGTTATAAGTATTATCTGTGCTAAAGGAATGGCGACAAGGTTTCCTATTATGGCAAAGAGAGGAAAGGATTTGAAATAAAAAAGCAACACAGGCAGACAACAAAGTTGAACTGCAATGGAAACAGAAACATTACTACTGATGGAATATAAAAGTCTGTTTAACAGATGATTTCTTATAGGCAAGAGCGTAATAGTTTTGTTTATACGATTATTAATCCATGGCTTGAAAGCTAATATTCCCAAAACAGCAAGGAAAGAAAGTTGAAAACTTACATTGAACAATATCAAAGGATTTATCAAAAGGAAGATAAAAGCAGTAAGCAACAAAATATTTAACCTATCATTATTTAGAAGAAATATCTCACTGATAAACAGAATACTCAGCATTGTAGCGACCCTCATAGAAGAAGGTGTCAAGCCAACGATAAAAGCTATAATCCAAGACAAAAGAACAAGGATAACCTGCCTGAAATAAAGCCCTCTGATATTAAGAGGAAGAAACCATTTGAAAAGAAAAGAGAAGAATCCTATTAATATCATTATATGTAATCCTGAAACACAAAGCAGATGTGCTAAACCTGAAGCATTAAAAGACTGTCTGACCTCATCATCCATTTCTGTTTTGTCCCCCAAAAGTATGGCAATAGCGACCGAGGATGTTTTTTTGTCTAATGTATTGAGTAAAACGTTTCTTAGTTTCTCGTTTATATCAAAAGATATTTCAAAGATATTACTTGTTTTCTTCCGCTTTTGGAGTTCAAAATCATTTGCGAAAACAGAATGATAAATTCTTTGATGTCGCATATAACGTACATAGTTAAAAGAAGAGTCAAAATTCTTTATGGAAAGAAGGTTGTTCTTTGTGATAATAGTGTCTAAGTAATCAACTTCTGTATTTCTTTCTGCATTTATGCTACATTTAGGGATATAGAGTTTTATATCTCCCGTGCATTCGTGCCATTGAGAATCATCTACAGAAAAATAGGCAACAGTCTTGGCAGTATAGGAGAAATGATTGCCTTTTCTGGTCTGTTTAGGCTTTGACTTTATTACATACTTAAAGTATTCCGTTTTGGAGTTTGTATGTTTTATATAATGATTACGAAAGAATATGACAGGGCAACAACTATCATACACTATAATGGTAACTATTAAAATAACAAGTGGTAGAAATATAGGTCGTTTTTCAAAAAACTTTCTAAACATTGAAGATTACTTTTCTCTGAAATAGACTTTTATTGGCACACCGTTAAAGTCGTAGAGTTCTCTTATTCTGTTTTCTAAGAAACGGATATAGTCTTGTTTTACATATTGAGGCAAATTACAATAGAAAACAAACTGAGGATAAGCAGTTTTCAGTTGTGTGATGTATTTCACCTTGACTCTCTTCCCCTTATACTCAGGAGGAGGATTCTGTTCTTTGACTACAGGCAAAAGGTCTTCGTTCAGTCTGCTTGTAGGTATCTGTTTTTTGCGGTTTTCAAAGACTTTGCGTGCTTCTTCCAAAACTTTGAAGATTCGTTGTTTGTTGATAACGGATGTAAATACTATTGGCACATCACTAAAAGGAGCTATCTTCTGCCTTATCCTTGCCTCGTATTCCTTCATTGTGTTTGTTTCCTTCTCTACCTTATCCCATTTATTCACAACAAGCACAATACCTTTGTTGTTTCTTTCACAAAGAGAGAAAACATTCAAATCTTGAGCAGAGAATTCTTCCGTTGCATCCACAATAACTATACATACATCGCTTGTCTCTATGCTTCTGATTGCACGCATAGTAGAATAGAACTCAATATTTTCCTTTACAGCGTTCTTTTTTCTAAGTCCTGCCGTATCCACCAAGATAAAGTCAAAACCAAAGAGGGTGTAGCGTGTGTTTATGCTGTCGCGAGTTGTACCGGCGAGGTCTTTGACAATGTTTCTCTGCTGACCGGTAATCATATTGATGAAAGAAGACTTGCCAACGTTAGGTCTTCCCACAACAGCTAAGTGTGGTAGTTCCGCCTCTTCGTCTATGAAGGTTTCTTCGTCTTTAAAATCCTTGACCAATTCGTCTAACAACTCACCTGTTCCGCTTCCATTGGCAGCAGAGATAGAATATATTTCGCCCAAACCAAGGGAATAGAACTCAGGAGTTGTAAGTGATTTTTGGAAAGTATCCACCTTGTTGGCAACCAAAAGAGTTTTTTTGCGACTTTTTCGCAAAAGGTCGGCAATCTCTTCGTCCATTGCAGTAAGACCTTCCTTGGTATCCACAAGAAAAAGAATAACGTCCGCCTCATCTATAGCTAAACGGACCTGATCGCAGATTTCTTCCTGAAAATCATCGTCTCCTCCCTGCATATACCCGCCTGTGTCTATGACAGAGAACTCCTTGCCATTCCAATTGCTCTTTCCATAGTTTCTGTCTCTCGTTACGCCCGAAGTAGGGTCGGTTATTGCGATCTTGCTTCCTGTCAAACGGTTGAAAAGAGTTGATTTCCCTACATTAGGTCTTCCTACTATTGCTACTATATTGCCCATTATTCTTCTAAGAATTTGTTTTTGCAAAAGTATAGAAATTTTTTAAAATGAGAAAATAAGCATAATAATGTAGGTTATTATATTTCTGGCTTCAAAAAATATTATTTAATTAAAATCTAAAAATATTAGAAATCAAGAGATAAGACAAGAAATAAGAACATAAATGATAAAAATTTAAATATTAAAGCTTTTTTGTAAAATAAAATGGATATGTTCAACGTTAGTAAAAGATAAAATAGTAATAACCAAAATAAATATATAGAAAATGAAGATAGACATTATACTTTGCGGTGTTGGTGGCATGGGTGCTTTGAGTAGTGCAGCCATCATTTCAAAAGCAGCCTTGGAAATGGGCATGTATATGAAACAAGCTGAGACTCACGGAATGAGTCAAAGAGGGGGAGACGTTCAATCTCACCTTCGTTTGTCAGATGAACCTATTGCTTCTGACCTTATCCCAGAAGGAGAGTGCGATATCATCCTTTCTGTTGAGCCAATGGAGGCTTTGCGTTATGTTAATTTCCTTAACAAGAAAACAGGTTGGATTATCACAAACCAAAATCCTTTTGTAAATATTCCAAACTATCCTGATTTGGAAACAATAACAAAGGAAATAGAAAAGTTCCCTAATCATATCATCTTTGATGCTGACCAGATAGCAAAGGATGTTAATAATCCAAAAGGAACTAATATGGTTGTTTTGGGAGCAGCAAGCAAATATCTGAAGATTGACCTTGCTAAATTAGAAGATGCTGTTCGTCAGAACTTCGCAAGAAAAGGTGAGGCTGTTGTTGAAGCAAATATCCAAGCTTTAAGAGCAGGTAGAGAAGTTGCAGATAAAAAATTATAAACACTATTTCATACAAAAAAATCACCTGCAAGAGTTTTTTTGCAGGTGATTTTGTTTTTGTATCATACAAAACAACCTTTTACTTTAATTCCACTATGGTTATTCCCTCTCCTCCGAATTCCACTCTTTCAGGATAAAATGTTTTTACATCAGGAAGAGTTTTCAGATAATCTCTTATAAGAACTTTAAGAATGCCATCGCCTTTGCCGTGCAGGATTTTTATTTGACTTTCTCCTAATAAGCGTGCAGTGTCTAAAAGGTCGGCAACTTTCTTCAACGCATCTTCTCCCCTTTCGCCTCTGAGGTCTATCTGTGGAGAAAACTTGGCACGAATCTCATTTATTCTGTTCATTATTGGATTGGATACAAAAGAAGTAACATTCTTTTTGTTGTTCTTTTCTTGACGAAGATAACTTTGCTTGTCTATCTTTTTAACATTGTTTAAACGAGTTTTTATGCTCATTATACCATTGATAAGTTCTACGCTGTTTTTTCCAACACTCTTTACTTCCATAACGTTTTCCTCTTCACCAAAAACAACATAATCTCCTTCAACAATAGGAGTATGAACTATTTTCAGATGAGTCTTTTTTGCTAAACTTGGTTCTACGTTAGTTGTCGTAGAAGATTTTTCGACTAAAGAGTCCTCTTGCTTTATGTCTTCGCTAAGTTGCTCTATATGTTCTTTGACTTCTTGTTTAAGTTGCTTTACTTTCTCTTTCTCGGCTTTTGAAGAATGTATCTGTTCTATTGTTTTTTCTATTCTTCTATTTGCTCCTTGAAGAATTTCCTTTGCTTGAGAACGTGCCTGATTAAGAATATCTTTCTTTTCTAAAGATAATCGTTCCTCCAAGACTTTGTATTTCTGGACGATTTTATATAATTCTTCATCATATTCTGTCATTCTTCTTCGTTCCTTTTGCAGAGAAAGTTTCTCAACTTCTATCTGTTGTAATTCTTGTTCAAAACGAACTTGAGCCGTTCCAACTTTTTGTTTAGCAGATTCAATGATGTCTTTGCTTAATCCTATTCTTTGAGCAATTTCAAAAGCAAAGCTACTGCCAGGAGTTCCTATACTTAGGGTAAATAGTGGAAGCATATTCTCATTGTCAAAGAGCATAGCCCCATTAAGTATAGAAGAATGGCTAAGAGCGAGGTGTTTAAGGTTAGAATAATGCGTTGTAACCACTCCCCACGCCTTTATCTCATTAAGATATTCTAAAATACTCTCTGCGATTGCTCCTCCTATGCTTGGATCTGTTCCAGCTCCGCATTCATCAATAAGAAACATAGAGTCTTTATCGGCATTTTCGCATATTGTTTTCATCTGTAAAAGGTGAGAAGAATAAGTACTAAGGTCGTTTTCTATACTTTGCGAATCACCAATAGAGATAAAAATATCATCAAAGATACCCATCTGCGAAGTTTCCTTCATTGGCACAAGCAGACCACATTGTAACATATATTGTAACAAAGCAACGGTCTTCAAACAAACCGATTTACCTCCTGCATTAGGACCAGAGACGATAAGTATTCTATGATCTTTGTCAAGGGATATTCGTAAAGGGACAATAGTCTTTTGTTTTTTCTTTAAAGAAGCTTCCAATAAAGGATGTCTTGCCTCATACCAATTAAGAAAAGGCGTGGATTTTATATCTGGCTTTGTTGCCATTATCTCTATAGAATATAATGTTCTTGCCCTAATGTAGTCTATCTTGACAAGAAAATCGTAACAATCCAAAAGATTATCTAAATCCTCTCTCAGAAGATTTGAGAATTCTAAAAGTATTCTGTGAATTTCTCTTTGCTCCTCAAGGAAGAGTTCTTTGATTTCAAAGTTCAGTTCTACTATCTCTTCTGGCTCTATGTAAAAAGTTTGTCCCGTTTGAGAAGTATCGTGAAGTATGCCTTTGACTTGTTTTTTATAAGAAGACTTTACTGGAATAACCAAAGAACCATTGCGAATAGTTATATCATCGTCCAAAGATGTCCAACCGTTTGTTTTGGAATCAGAGAGAATGCTTTGGATTTTGCGATTCATCTGCAATTTACACTTGCCTTGCTTTTGCCTTATCTCCCTTAGTAAAGAAGAACAACTTTCTTTTATTTCTCCATCGCTGTCAATAATGCGGGAACATTCTTTAAGAATCTCTTCATTGAAAATAACATTCTTGTAAGTTTCGCTTAGAATAGGAAGTTCTTGTTTTTCATTGGCAAAAAAAGACAATATATCTCTTATAGCAGAATAGGAAAGAAGAAAAGTTCTCATATCTTGTTGAGATATGCAGGTGTTTTCTACCCTAAGTTCTTTTAAAAAAGCGGTGCAGTCAAAGTAGTTTTCTTGTGGAAAATCTTTTATACCAAGCAAAAGAGTTTTCATTTCGTAACTTTCTTGCAGAAGGGTATCTATTCTTTTGTAGTCAGTAAGGAAATGCAGATTATCAACCAAAAGTTTTGCTGAAGTAGTTTTACATTTTTCTTTTATAGAATTTTGAATTTCATTGAATCCAATCTCGTTTGCTTTTATCATTATCCTATTTCTTTGGTTAGGGATTTAATAAATTTCCACTTTGAAAAGAACTCTTTGGCAATTATTCTTAGAAAAGTATATACAGGTATTGCTAATATCATACCAAGGACGCCTCCTACTTTTCCAGCCATAAGTATAACGATGAATATTTCTAAGGGTTGTGCTTTAACACTTTTAGAATAAATAAAAGGTTGTAGAAGAAAGTCATCTATCAATTTCACTATTAAGAAGACTATTAAAAAAGTAAAAACCAATGGAAAAATATCTCCATTAGGATTCTTTGAAAGAAAGTCTGTTATAAGTATCATCAATCCCAAGCCTCCTCCTATTAAGACTCCGATGTAAGGAAGAATAACCATAGTTCCACATATACATGCAATAAGAATAGCATTGTTAAAACCCACAATGTAGAATCCTATGCTAAGAAAAGTAATCATAAGAAGTATTTCACAGAAAATCCCAACAAAATATCTTGAAATCAAACGACGGGTATTGCTTATAATATTATGAACTTCTGGAATGTATTTATCAGGAGTAACATTATCAACAAAACGCATAACGGTGTGAGAATCTTTAAGGAAAAAGAAAGTAACAAACATTGTTATAAAAATCCCCATAACAAGACTTGAAGCAAAAGAAAGAAGACTTGGAGCAAGTGTTGTCAATTTAAAACTATTGAGAACAGCCATTATCCTTTCACTAATAAAGGCTTCAAGGCTGAGATTTTCAGGTAGGATATTATATGCTGCAATAGATTTCTCTATGCTCTTTATATGAAAAGAATAGTATTCGGATATTTTTTCAATATCTAAGTCTGCAAAACTCATTGCTTGAGATACTATCAACGGAACAAGCAAATAGATTACTAAAGACAAGATGGCTGCTTCTAATAATAAAGTTAAACCAGCACAAAGGCTTTTAGGAAGATGATATTTTCTTATTTTAAGTTTTTCTAAGAAACTCATAATAGGTCGTCCTACTAAAGAAAATATAATAGCAAGAAAAATACAACTCATCAGAAATCTAAAATACCAAAGAAGAAAAAGGATTAAAGCAACAATAGCAACGCTAACAATCCATTTCACAACCTTTGGAAAAGCAAATCTATCTTCTTTTGACATAACTATATTAATAGGTAATAAGGTTAATTATCCTGTCTATTCCATTCTGCACAAGAAGATGCTGTTTCGTAAAGAAGTATTTTATAGAGTTCAACATGCTTAGGTAATAAATCTTCTATTCTTTCTTTGAAATGCAATACAAGGTTCTCACATGTGGGTTGAAAATCTACAATACATTTTTTTGTATCCATCATTTCTACCGCTTTAATATAAGGAGAGTTCTTTTCAATAACGAAACAGTGATCAAAAATATCTAAGATGTTTTCTTTAACAATCCTTTTTAAATCTCTAAAGTCCATAACCATTCCAAAAGAAGATGAAGTCTTATCTGTAGAAGGTTCTCCTCTTAAAGTAATAAACAACTTGTAACTATGTCCATGAATATTTTTGCAAGCACCATTGTAGTTGTTTAGACAATGGCTCATTTCAAAATGGAACTCTTTTGTTATTCTTATTTTCATTCTATTATTTTTCCATTTTCACAAGAAATCACACGAGAACGAAAATCATTAATTATAAGATAATCGTGCGTAGCCATAAGAATAGTAGTATTGTTCTCTTTATTAAGCTTTAGAAGCAGTTTAACTATTTCTTCAGAAGTGATTGGGTCTAGATTTCCCGTAGGTTCATCTGCTATTATCATTTCAGGAGCATTAACAGTCGCACGTGCAAGAACTATTCTCTGCATTTCGCCCTCAGATAGATTATAAGGATAAACATCTGATTTATCTTGTAAGCCCACTTCTTCTAAGCATTGCATAACTCTTGTTTTTATGAAGTTTTTATCCTTATTTCCTGTAGCTTTTAGCACAAAAGCGAGATTATTAAACACTGTTCTGTCATTTAATAACTGCATATCTTGAAATACAATGCCAAGTTTTCTTCTAAGTAAAGGAATGTTTCTTTTTGAAATGTTTCTTAGATTAAATCCACATATCTCTCCCTCTCCACTTTCAATAGGAATATCTGCATACATAGCTCTAAGCAAAGTAGATTTACCTGCTCCTGTTTTACCTATTAAATAAACAAATTCTCCTTTTTTTATTGTAAGGTTAATGTCTGTCAGTACCGTCTTATCGTATGAAAGAGATACATTCTTCATAAAAACTGAAAGATCTTTTGTTTTTTCGTCCATAATTACTTTTTATGATTATAAAAACTTCCTTCTCCAATGGATTTTAGTTTTTTTACAACGAACAAATGCACCAAATGAACATATAAGAACCAAGATGCAACTATTATTAATATAAAAATAATATCAGCAACAAAGAATGCTAACACAGAAGAAATAATAGAAATACCAAGAGAAATAGCAAAAGTAGTAAGAGTACATCTTTGATGAGAATAGCCTAAACGAATAAAATAATGATGAATATGTGTTTCGTCTGCAGTAAAAGGAGATTTTCTTTTTCTTGCTCGGCTAATAAAAACTCTTAATGTGTCAGCCATTGGAAGATAGAAATAACCTAAAAAAGGAGCGATATAAGCTTTTCTTGTTAAACCAGATATTGTTGTTCCTCCTGTTATTTCAGCATTATATCTCATCGCAAGAATAGAAAAAATAGTTATCAAAGTTCCAATAAATAAAGATCCTGTATCTCCCATAAATATTGTTGCTTTTTGCCAATTATATTTAAGAAAGCCAACAATTGCTCCAACAATAGAAACCAAACATATATTTATAAACAAAGCAGAAAAAGGAACATTATATATTATTGTATTACCAACTTGAAGGATAAAGAAAAGAAAAATAAATAAAAAAGTATTTACAGCTTGCATTCCTGCCTGTCCATCTATTCCGTCTATAAGATTATAAGCATTTACTACTACAACAAAGAAACAAACCGTAGCTCCATATCCAATCCATTCAGGAATATCTATAATTTGATTAGCAGAAAAGCCTGTTATGGCAGTAACACGTATTCCCATATAAGCAAGTAAAAGTCCAATGATTACCTCAAAGCAAAGTTTTGTCCAAGGACTTATATCGTTCATATCATCTCTTATTCCCACAAATACCATAATTAATATGGCGACAGCTAAAGAAACAATCAAAGCAACATTTGTTACTTTGAAGTACGTAAAAACCATTGCGGCAACAGTAAGAGCAAAACTTATAAATATTATTATACCTCCCATGTGAGCAGTATAACCTTTGTGTATCTTTCTTCCTCCACTTTTGTCTAAAAATCTATACTTTACCATTAGTTTTATGAATGGAGGCATAAGCAATAATGAAACCACTAAAGCCAAAAGAAATGACATTATATATGTTCCTGCATTCATATTATTGTAATAGATGTCTGATTAAACAAAATCGTTTGGCAAAAGTACGATATTTTTTATTATGTATGATAAGTTTAGAATAAAATTCTTCAATAAAAAGGAAAACACATAACAAAACAAGGGAACATTAGACTGTCCCCTTGTTCAAATATAGTTATAGATAGATATTATTGTTTATCTTTTAACTTATTTATCTGATGTTTTAAGGCATCTATTGCAAGCATAACTGCCTCTTCAAAACTATCTGCTTGTTTTGATGCAAATAAATCAGAACCTTTAATAACAAGACGTATATCTGCAACCTTGTTATTATCGCTTTCAGGTTTTTCAACTTTCAAAGTAACCTCAGCTTCAATAATGTTAGATAATTGTCGTTCAAGTTTAGAAACTTTGTCTTCTACAAAAGCAAGAAGTTTCTCGTCGGCTTTAAACTTTACAGCATTGATTTTTACGTTCATAACTTTACCTCCTAAAATTTAGTTTATACTTTTAAAAGCATTATTATATTCTTTTTTCAGTTGTTCTATTGTGGTGTGAATATATTTCTCCGTTGCAACTATTGAAGCATGTCCCAAAAGATTCTTAACATTGTTTATCTCTGCTCCATTATCTATTAGATGAGTTGCACAAGTATGACGGAAAACATGTGGGGATTTTTTTTCAACACTACAACCTAAAAGTTTCTTGTGTATCATATAATACAACTGCCCTTCGTTAAAAACTTTCCCCTTTTCATCCACGAATAAGAACTCTTCTTTTATATTTAAACGATGTTTTAGGTCAATATATTTTATCAAATCATCAACAATTTTTTGATTTATTATAACTATTCTTTCTTTTCTTCTCTTTCCCAACACTTTGAAACAAAAATCAGAATACGAAATATCTTTCTCTTTTAATCCAATAAGCTCTGAACGTCTTATGCCCGTAGAGTAAAGAATCTCTATTATCAGATGATTTCTCACAGAGATAAAATCATTTTCATCATATTCTTCATTAAGAATGCTTTGCATATCTTCTTTGGAAATAAAAGACATTTTTCGTTTAGGAATCTTTGGAGCAATAATCTTTGACATTGGATTTACTATGTCTTCATCAATTTTTTCAAGATAATGGAAATAAGATCTCAGTGCAGTAATTTTTCTATTGATACTACGATTGGATACTCCCTGTTCTGACAAATCCATTATCCAAACACGAATAATGTTTGTATCTATGCTTTCATCAGAAGTATCTCCTTCACATACTCTCGCCAGCTTTCTTTCAAATTGATTCAAATCAATAGAATATGCCTTTATTGTATGCTTTGAGAATTTTTTCTGTTTCTCCAAGTATGTCAAAAATTCCTGTATTCTCATTTCAATAGCAAAATTACAAAAAAAAACTTACAAACCCCGAAAGACTTGTAAGTTTCTTTTGTTTGAGAAGAAAGTATTAAAAATCTTCTCTGTGTAATCTTAATGACTATTTATCCATTTCCATTTGTCTAAGGTGCTGAACATATATAGCTTTAAGTTTCTTTTCTCTTGCAATTACAGATGGTTTAGTAAATTGCTTTCTTGAGCGTAATTCTCTTACAACTCCTGTTTTTTCAAATTTTCTTTTTAATTTCTTTAAAGCTCTTTCAATGTTCTCGCCTTCTTTAATAGGGACAATAATCATAATTTATACCTCTTTCTTTTTTAAATTGTTAATAAAATAAATTAATTAATAAGTTGCAAAATTAGATATTTTTCTTATTCTGACAAAACTTTTTCTAATTTTTCTTGCAACCATATAGGACAACGCATAGGTTTGCGCGTCGTCTCATCAACAAAACACAATTTATTCCAACCCTGACACAAAAGTATTTCCTTGCCTTCTTGCATTCTCAATACCTTATATTCAAAATGGATTTTCACAGTTGGCACCTCTTTGACGTAGGTTCGTATAATGACATTATCATCATACACTGCGGGAGTATGATAGTGAGCATATTGTTCTATAAGAGGCATCATCACTCCTCTTTTTTCCATTTCGTCATAACTAATTCCGAGATTCCTCATTGCTTCTTCTCTTCCTATCTCAAAGAAACGGAAATAGTTGCTGTTATGAACATATCCCATCTTATCTGTCTCATAGTATTTTACTCTATGAGTGAAATCAAAAACATACTCTTTCATATTCCTTATCTACGTATATAACAAGAAAACTGCCACAAGTATAGCCTCAGGCAGTTTCTATAAGTTCTGAAAAAAGATGTATTAATACTTGATGTATCCTTTTTCTAATGCATTATTCAAACAAGAGATAATACCTTTCTTGTTTATTGTTCTCATTCCTTTTGCGCTGACCTTAAGAGTTACCCAAGCATCTTCCTCAGGAATATAAAACTTCTTGGTTTGAAGATTAGGATAGAATCTTCTCTTAGTCTTTATGTTTGAGTGAGAAACGTGATTTCCGTTTAATGCACCTCTTCCTGTAATTTCACAAATTCTTGACATTGTATTACTCGTTTTTTATTATTATCTTCTTTTCTTACCCCATTAATTTTGAGTTTGCAAATTTACAACCTTTTATTTTAATGGCAAAATGTTTTTCAAAAAAAATTGTTTTCTCTTGAATTTACCCTTATTCTAAATCAGAAAAAAAGGATAAAATACATGGTAATTTCATCCTCATTTTTACACACGAAGACTTCGTAAAAAAAGAGTTGATGTTTATATGCAAAAGACTTGATGTTTATACATAAAAGACTTGGTTTTCAGAAAAAAAGATCAACTCTTTTTTCAACAACTCTAAGTACTTGATTATATTTTACTTAGCATCTCATTTTTTTAGTCAATTTTTGAAAATCCCCTTTTTGTCTTTTCTATTCTTTCTATAAGTTTAAAAAGTATTAATTTTGCAAAAGAATCTTTTTGGGTGATGAAACAAAGACAAATAACATCAGAAGAATTACGCAAGATACAGCTTTTGCAGTTAGGAATGATAGAAGAACTGCATAGGGTCTGTGAGTTACACAATATTCCATACGTCCTTTACGGAGGCACTCTGCTTGGAGCAGTAAGGCATAAAGGATATATCCCTTGGGATGATGACGCTGACATAGCAATGCTACGAGAGGATTACGAAAAATTTAAACAAGTTGCAAATGAACTCAACCCAGAGATATGTTTTTTTCAAGATAGCGACACAGACAAATACTACCGTTGGGGTTATGGAAAACTTAGACGCACAGGAACTAAGTTTGTTCGTCTTTATCAAGAACATCTCAAATGCAGGAACGGACTATTTATAGATATTTTTCCTTTAGACGACATCCCGAAGTCTTTGCCTATGCAGATGTTACAGGATTTTTATTGCTATTGCCTTAGAAAAATTGCATGGAGTGAAGTAGGTAAGGTTCAAAAACGAGGTTTTAAACGCCTTTGGTTTGCTTTGCTCAACAAAATTCCTATGTCTTTCGTTGTAAAACGCCAGAAAGCATTGCATAAAAAGAGCAGTAATACTTCAGACAACAAGGTTACCTGCCTATTGTTTCCCTCTTTGGGAAAATTCTATTTCAAAAGTCCTTTGAAAGAGAGATACGGAATGCCTAAGACTTGGTTTAAAGAGCGTGCCTTATATGATTTTGAGGGCAGGAAGTTCTATGGAATAAAAGACTACGATGCTTTCCTTAAATATGAATATAGAGATTATATGACTCTTCCACCAGAAAACAAGCGAAAAGTTCATCCTGTTTCTTATATAGAGATATAAAAAAAACGGCATCCAAAAAAGATGCCGTTTTTTGTTCTCTTTAGAATGTTAGACCTAAACTCAATGCAAGAGTTCCTAAGCCCATATCTTTTTCTTTCTGTGGATTATATGAATTTACAGTATTTTTTTGCCAATTAGGTATTATTGGACTTCCGTAGTGTAAAGTAGTTCCACCAAACAAATACTCTAATCCAAATACAAAGTGCTGATAACGCAGATTACCTTTAAAACTGAATCTATGAGCAAAAGAAACAGAAGCTGCTGATTTCATTTCAATATCTTGATTAGCAACAGAAACAGACTCTTCCTTTGGCCCTTTTCTAAAAGAAAAGACAACTGTAGGAGCATATTGGAAAGAAAAATCTACAGAAAGGTCCTTAACTAATTCCAAAGAAACCATAGGTCCTACTTTTACTCCTAAGTTCCACAATAAACCACTTTCTGTTTGCAATGGAGTTGTTATTGCTGCTCCTGTTGTAGGAGAATACATAAGAGGATATTCCCCATAAAAATGTTCTTTTCCAAAGTTAAAAGAGGTATAAAGAAATGTAAGGTCTAAACCTGATGACAGATTATACTCTGGGTCAATAACAAACAAAGGAAACATTCTTCCTGTTTCAAGACCAAAACCTGCATTATAATAATCTTTATATTCTCCCATTGGTTGAGTAAAAGATACTTTTAAATAACTTTGTCCAAAAGATTCTTGTGCTTTTACTCCTATTACAACTAAAGTAAGTGCTGCAAATGTTAATAATAATACTTTTTTCATTTCTATTCTATTTTTTCTTAATTAAAAAGGCAAGTCCCTATTTACGTTAAACTTTAAATCTTCATTAGCAATGCTTGACAAAGTGCTATCTGTATCCAAAGAAAAATCATTTGAAGAAAAATCATCTAATCTCTCATTGTCGCTATTATTGTTTTGATTGCTGATATAGTTAGAATTCTGGCTTGAATAATTCTTTGTAAGAATTTTAAAGTTTTCTGCTACTACTTCTACTGTACGTTTCTTGTTTCCTTCTCTATCTTCCCATTGACGTGACTTTAGTTTTCCTTCTATATAGACCTGCATACTTTTTCTAAGGAACTTGTCTGCAACATCTGCAAGTCCTCGCCAACAAACTATGTTGTGCCATTCTGTTTCGTCTATCTTTATTCCTTCATGGTTTTTGTACTGTTCTGTAGTTGCAAGAGGGAATGAAGCCTTCTTAACATTATCAAACATAACAATTTCAGGGTCTTTTCCCAAATTTCCAATTAAAATAACTTTATTAACTCCTATCATACCTAAAAATATTTAATAAATTCAAGGTGCAAAAATACAAAAATATACTGATATACTACAAATAATTAATATTTTTTACAAAAACTAATTAATTTACAAACTTAAACAAAAAAAACTGTCCAACCTTAAAAGTTGAACAGTTACAAATGAAAAATCAAGTCTATAATTTTTTAGTATGTGTCTTTCACTCTTCTTGAAGCAGCATACATAATACGTAGTGCGCCGGCTTTTCTCAATTCCTGTTTAACGTCAGTAACGTCTCCCATTCTTGTTTCCTTGTCGCACTTTAATGTAGTTGTTATTAAAGGTCTGTCTGCCTCGTTTCTTGCAGCTCTTTCACTCTCAACAAAAGCAACAATATCACTTACTTCACTAAATTGGTCATTCAACTGAATACGAGATCCTGTACCATATTTAGCATCCATAGGTTCTCCTATATATATGTTACTTGCAAGAGATTTCTTCTCTAACTTTTGTATTTCTGACGCCTGAGGTACTGTAACTTTAACCATCAAAGTACTCTCTCTCATAGTTGAAATAACCATAAAGAAGAACAACAATATAAACACGATGTCAGACATTGAACCTGTGTTCATTCCTGGTAGGTCTCTATCTCCGCCTTTTGTAAATCTTGCCATATTACTTTCCTCCTTTATTTTTTCTTATCACCTATGTTTTTAGGCTCTGCCTCAGATATAGTAGCTGGAATAGCTTTATCTATGGCTTCCTTTTGTTCATTAGTACAATCTGCATACTTACGAGAGAATTTATCCTTTGCCAAATCATTTCTAAGTTCATTGACAGCAGCAACCAACTCGTTTTGAACCTGAAGATACATTCTATAAGAAGTACCACGGTCATTTTGTAGAGAAATAACACCTTGAGAAACATCATAATCTCCTAAAAGAGGTATATGCTCACGTTTTTTCTCTGGTAAGTTTGCTGCATTAGTAGGATTGGCAAGGAACTCCTTCGCTCTATCCTTCAGTGAGTTTATATCACCAGGTTCTCCGTTGATAAGCAATTGGTCGTTCATATTAACAAGAACTACAAAAGTATTTCTACGGTGAATATCAGGTGGAGTAACTGAAGGGTCAGATGGCGGTGGCAAACGTCTTAGAATACCCATATCCGTATTGATAGAAGAAGTCAATAGGAAGAAGGTCAATAACAAGAACGAAATATCCGACATTGACGAAGAATTTAATGCAGGTAATTTTTTACTTTTTCTTGCCATAATTCTTTTATTTTAAACGTTTTGCTACTTCTGCATAAATAACAGAAAGTATTACACCTGCAAACAATATATAAACTGTATATAAGCCTGCACTAACTATTTTAGAAGAACCATAGTCTGCACCTGCTTTTTCAAATACAGTCTGTGCTATATCTGTTCCTGAAGCAAGGAAATAAGATACAACAAAAGCAACTATAGTTATTCCTAATATAATCAAGTATCTTGCTTTAACAGCTATAGCGTCTTTTATTAGGAAAATTATTCCTAAAACAGCAGAACAACAAGTTAGAACAAATGCAACCCAATACGCTATGCTCCAAAAAGTGTTAGCCATTCCTGTTGGTTCAAAGCCCATATCATCGGTTTTTGTCAAAGCATAACCAATTGCAGATAAGGCAGCCAAAACAGCTATAACCATAGCAATGATTAAATATATTCTTTTTTCTTTTTTCATCTATTTTTCCTCCTTGGTTTTTTAAGTAAATTAATTAGTTGTATCCTTTCAGATACTATTCAACGAATTAATTATTTTACTTTCTGTTTTTTACCAAGATGTCCATAAATGAAATAGAAGCATCTTCCATTGTAGAAACTAAACTTTCAATTTTTGACATCAAATAGTTGTAGCATACTTGAAGTATCAATGCAACGATAAGACCAAATACTGTTGTAATCAACGCAAGTTTCATACCGCTTGCAACAACTGTTGGAGAAATATCACCTGCTTTTTCAATATCATCGAATGCCTGAACCATTCCGACAACTGTACCTAAGAATCCTAAAGATGGAGCGATAGCAATAAACAAAGAAATCCAAATCATATTGCTTTCCAATCTTGCCATTTGAACACCACCATATGAAGTGATAGATTTTTCAACATCTTCCAAACCATTATTTACTCTATCTAAACCTTGGAAGAATATTGAAGCAACAGGACCTCTTGTTTTTCTGCAGATGTCTTTTGCTGCATCATAGTTACCAGCAACTACATTCTCTTCTATTTTCTTTAATAGTTTGTCAGCATTTGTAGTAGCAAGGTTTAAATAAATTATTCTTTCAATAACTAAACCTAAACCAAGTATTAAACAAATAAGAATAGGAGTCATCCAGCCTACACCACCTTGAATATACTTAGTCTTTAACACTTGATGGAAAGATTGTTTGTCTGCAGCTTCTGTTTGAGCAGGTTGTTCTGCTGCTGCAGTAGTTTGAGAAACTGTAGTTTCAGAAACAGTTGTTGTTGATTCTGTTTTTGTTGCATTCTTATCTTGAGCGTATGCAACGTTTACAAATAGCGTCAATAAGAACATTATTGACAAATAAGCACATACTTTTTTCATAGTTTTTTACGTTTTTTAATTATTTATTATGTTAATTTTTTCTACACTTTTTAGCAATATGCAAATTTACAACCTTATTTTAAATCTGCAATATTTATTTCATTTTTTTTGTTTTTTCTTTATATATTAAGTCTTTGTATTCTTATTTTCAGTAATTAAGACCTTATCTATTCTCACTCCATCCATCTTTAATACCTTTATAATGAATTTGTCCCACATTATTTCCTGATTAATCTTTGGAGGTTTGCCTGTCTGCTCTAATATAAGTCCGCTCACTGTATTATAATTCTGAATATTGTTTTCCTTTATATCAAAATGCGACAGCAAATCATAAAAAGAATACTGCCCATCTACAACAAAAGAGCCATCTTCTTGTTGAATAAACTCTTGTTCATCATCGGCTTCTTGTAAAGAAGATGAGTTATCTATCAGAGCTTCTAAAATATCGTTCATAGTAATCATTCCTTGAACAATACCAAACTCATCTATAATAAAAGCATAGTGTATCTTAGTCTTCTTAAATATCTCCAAAACATCATACACACCTACACTCTCATGCAAAAAATTAGGTTCTTGCATCAAATCCTTAAGTGGTGTCGTATGTGAATCAGATTTCAATATATCCTTTATATATATTACTCCGACAATATTATCTAATGTCTTGTCAGCAACAGGATATATGTAATGTATTCCATTAGAGAATTGTTTCATAATATCTGCAATGGTCTGATCTTTTTCAAACCACTCAAGATCTGCTCGTGGTGTCATAAGAGATACTATACCTCTTTCATCTAAGTCAAACACACGATTAACAATATGCTGTTCTGTTTTTTCTATTTCACCTGCAACAGCACTTTCTTCTATTATTGACTTTATTTCTTCTTCGGTTGCATTGTCAGATTCTTTTTTCTTGTAACCTAAAAGAGAGAATATGCCATTAGTTGTTTTTGACAACAGCCATACAAAAGGATATACTATTTTAGACAACAACTTCATTGGCCTAATAACAAAAGATGCCACTCTCTCAGGATTTGTCATGCCAATACGTTTTGGTACAAGCTCCCCTATTACAAGCATTACGAATGTTTCTGCTAAAACTATTATAACTCTTGACCAAACTACTGCAAAAGAATAGTCTATATTAATCCTCTCAAGAACAGCTGCAAATTTATCTACATATTGTTCTCCTGTATATAGTCCTATAATTAGTCCTATTGTTGTTATTGCTATCTGAATTGTTGAAAGGAAATCATCAGGACTATCTTTTACCTTTAATATCTCTTCTGCATTTTTGTTTCCTTCTTTAATTTTTGAGTCCAATTTACTTTTGCGGGATGACACAACCGCAATCTCAGACATGGAAAATAAACCATTCAGCACAATAAATATAAGAATAATGATTATCTCCATAATATCCTATGAAACAGCAATATCTTCCTGATTATTCTTTTTGCTTTTTGACAACCATATATATGAAACCAAAAGAAGAACAACTCCTATTGTTATACTTGCATCAGCAAAATTGAAGATTGCATTAAAAAACCTAAAATTATTTCCTCCAACAAAAGGAATCCAATCAGGCCAAGTAGTATCAATCAATGGAAAATAAAACATATCTACAACCCTGCCAAACAGAAAAGGAGCATATCCTCCTTCGGCAGGAAACATTGTTGCTGCAGCAAAAACAGTACTTTCGTTGAAAATTATACCATAGAACAAACAATCTATAATATTTCCTACTGCCCCTGCAAAAATAAGAGCAAAAGAATAGATTATTATCTTCTTTTCTCCCTTCTTTATCAACTTATTCATATATATGAATATGGCAACAGACAGAACCAGTCTTATAAGTGTAAGAAGAAACTTACCGATAGTGTTACCAAAACTCATTCCGAAAGCCATTCCCTTATTTTCCAAAAAATGAATCCTAAACCAATCAAGACCCAAAACCTTTACATCGTCTCCTATAGCAAAATGAGTCTTCACATAGATCTTTATCAACTGATCTATGACAAGAATAAGCAGTATAAGAATCAAAGGCTTTTTTAATTCCTTCATTTTTTGGTACATGAAAAAATTTATCTTCTACCTGAGTTCTGCTTCATCTTTGCTTCAATGCTAAGAGTTGCATGAGGCACAAGTTTAAGTCTTTCTTTGGGAATAAGATTACCCGTTACTCTACAAATGCCATACGTTTTATTCTCTATTCTAACAAGAGCAGCCTCAAGGTCTTTGATATATTTCTGCTGACGTTGAGCCAAACGTGCATTTTCCTCTTTCAATTGAACATTAGTACTCTCATCTTCCATTGCTTTAAAGACAGGAGATGTGTCGTTCGTTCCATTGGAATTGGTATGAAAAGCCTCAGCCTTTAATTCTTGAAGATTAGCCTTAGCTACTTCTAACTTCGCCAATATCAATTCTTTAAATTCTTGAAGTTCTTCGTCTGTATATCTATTTTTTTCTTCCATTATCTACGGTTCCTGTTTATGATAACTATTTTATGCGTGCAAAATTATAAAAAATTACAAATATAATACCCCACTACAGTTTATTTTTTTATAATGCTTGCTATCAAACCCTTTCTACATAAGCCACATCAAATCATAACTGACAATATTACAATATATTAAAAAGTTTTCCATCTATCTCTTACACTCTTAAAAAAAAGTCTTCGTTTTAAGAAAAAAAGATCAAGTCTTTACACCCTAAACATCAAGATTTAAAAAATTAAAACCAACTCTTTTTTCATCAAAAGAAAATATATAAAAAGCAAGTTTTCTTCCTTAGAAAAAAATGTTTCTCAATAGGTAAAAGGGATAGTCAGAAAAAACAATAAATCAAGTAAATTAACGTTAAACAAAAGTTATGAACTTTGATTTACAAGCAGACTTTAAACCAACAGGCGACCAACCACAAGCCATTGAAGCTTTAACACAAGGAGTACTTAGAGGAGATAAAGCTCAAGTGCTTTTGGGTGTAACAGGTTCTGGCAAAACATTCACTGTTGCCAACGTTATACAAAATATAGGTAAGCCAACTCTTATTCTTTCTCATAATAAAACTCTCGCAGCGCAACTGTATGGAGAATTCAAACGGTTTTTTCCTAATAATGCTGTTGAGTATTATGTCTCCTATTATGATTATTACCAGCCTGAAGCCTATATTCCTCAAACAAACACCTATATAGCAAAAGACCTTTCTATCAACGAAGATTTAGACAAACTAAGACTTTCTGCCTGTTCTGCACTGCTCAGTGGAAGAAAAGATGTTATTGTTGTTGCTTCTGTTTCTTGTATTTATGGTATAGGCAATCCTACAGATTTTGAAGCAGGAACAATTCATTTAAAAACAGGACAAAGAATAGATTTAAATAATTTTCTTTTAACTCTTGTAGATAGTCTTTACTCAAGAAATGAATTGAATTTTGAGAGAGGAAAGTTCCGTGTTAAAGGAGATACTGTTGATATATGGCCAGCATACGCTGATTTTGCTTATAGAATAGAATTTTTTGACGATGAAATAGAACGTCTTTCAAGAATTGACCCTCTAAGTTCTCGTACAATAGAGTCTATGAAAGAGCTTGTTCTCTACCCTGCGGGAAACTTTCTTACAAACAAAAACACTCTTGCTGGTGTTTTGCGACAAATACAACAAGATATGTTTGAATGTTGTGATGAATTCAAAGCTAATGGACAACTTTTAGAAGCAAAACGTTTGGAAGAAAGGGTAAATAATGATATGGAAATGTTGCAAGAGTTAGGTTATTGCTCTGGTATAGAAAATTATTCACGCTATTTTGATGGAAGAAAGCCTGGAGACAGACCTTTCTGTCTATTGGATTATTTTCCAAATGATTTTCTTATGGTAATTGATGAAAGTCATGAAAGCATTCCTCAAATCCGTGCTATGTTTGGAGGAGACAGGAGCAGAAAACAAAACCTTGTCCAGTATGGTTTTCGTCTTCCTGCTGCTTTTGACAACAGACCTCTAAGATGGGAAGAGTTTCATGCTATGCAACCACAAACTATTTACTTATCTGCAACACCATCTCCTTTTGAAATAGAACAAGCTGAGGGTGTTATAGTAGAACAACTGATAAGACCGACAGGATTACTTGATCCCCCAATAGAAGTAAGGCCTGCAAAAAATCAAGTAGATGATCTTTTGGAGCAGATAAGCGAAGTTGTAGAAAAGGGAGAGAGAGTTTTGGTTACTACTCTTACTAAACGTATGGCTGAAGAATTGACCACCTATCTTCTTCGCTTGGATATAAGAACAAAATATATTCATTCCGATATAGATACTTTGGAAAGAGTAGAGATAATGAATGACCTTAGGGCTGGATGCTTTGACGTCTTAGTTGGTGTCAATCTGTTGAGAGAAGGATTAGATTTACCCGAAGTAAGTCTGGTTGCAATATTGGATGCAGACAAAGAAGGGTTTCTTCGTTCTGACAAAGCCTTGATTCAAACCATAGGAAGAGCTGCAAGAAATGTTAATTCCAAAGCAATTCTTTACGGAGATATAATAACCAAAAGCATGCAAAGAGCTATTAATGAGAATCTCTATCATAGAGAAAAACAGATAGCCTACAACAAAGAACATAATATTACTCCTCAGGCTATCAAGAAAAAAATAGAAAACATCCTTCCTACAAGTGAAAAAACTTCTAAAAAAGAATCTTCGAAGAAATCTTCTTTAGAACAAAAGGCTAAAATTAAGGACTTGGAGAAACAGACCTCTGATGTCAAACTATTGGTTAGAATCTTAGAAAGAAAGATGAAAGATTGTGTAAAGACTTTAGACTTTATGCAAGCTGCTGTCTATAGAGACGAGATTGAAAAACTGAAAAAAGAAAATAATCTTTAAAAGGATCCTCTCACAATATTTCTCTCAACATCGTTATTTCTAAAAAAAACTCTTGTGCCTTATCACAAGACACAAGAGAAACAATAACCTTTAAACTAATTTTCACCCGAGGGTGATTTATTTTTATTACTTTATCAAGAAAGTAAAATTGTCGTAATTCTTAAGAGCAACTCCTGTTCCTCTTGCCACTGCTCGTAAAGGATCATCAGCAACATGTACAGCAAGCTTTGTTTTTGCAGAAATTCTTTGGTCTAATCCTCTTAGTAAAGAACCACCACCAGCAAGATAAATACCTGTATGATAAATATCACTTGCCAACTCTGGAGGAGTCATAGACAATGCTGTTAGAACTGCACCTTCTATTTTAGCGATACTTTTATCCAAAGCATGTGCTATTTCTTTGTAATTAACATATATTTCTTTTGGAATACCTGTCAAAACATCTCTTCCTTGAACAGGGTAATCCTCAGGTGGCTCATTAAGTTCTGTAATAGCACTTCCACATGCAATTTTTATTTTTTCTGCCATACGTTCTCCAATATAAATATTATGTTGCTTTTGCATGTATTCCATAATATCCTTATTGAATTCGTCTCCAGCTATTCTTATACTCTTGTTGCAAACGATACCTCCTAAGGCAATAACGGCTATCTCTGAAGTACCACCGCCTATATCAATAATCATATTACCAACAGGCTCTACTACATCTATACCAATACCTATAGCAGCCGCCATTGGTTCGTGTATAAGTCTAACATCTTTGGCTCCTGCCTGTTCTGCTGCATCTCTAACAGCCCTCTCTTCAACATTAGTAATACCTGAAGGAATACAAATAACCATTTTCAGTGCTGGAGGAATAAGAGTATTACGAGCAGGAATCATTTTTATTAATTCCTTTATCATAGCATTTGCCATGTCAAAATCAGCAATAACACCGTCTCTTAATGGACGTATTGTTTTTATATCTTGGTGTGTTCTACCATCCATTTGCATTGCTCGCTTTCCAACAGCAATAATTTTCTTTGTGTTGTTGTCTATTGCTACAATGGAAGGTTCATCAACCACCACTCTGTCGTTACACATTATAATAGAGTTGGCTGTTCCCAAGTCTATTGCTACTTCTCTTGTTAAAAACGAAAAGAATCCCATATATCTTTTTTTTATTTTTCTTGTTTTAAGTCCTTATATTACGTAAAACTATAATTTTAGTTACAATTTAATAAAATTTTTTAATGTTTGAAATGTCTATAACCTGTCATAGCCATTGCTATATTATGTTCCATGCAATAATCTACACTATCTTTATCTCTTATAGATCCTCCAGGTTGTACTATTGCTTCAATGCCTTCTTTGTATGCAATATCCACACAATCATTAAATGGGAAGAAAGCATCAGAAGCCATAACCGCACCTTTTAAATCAAAACCAAAACTTTTAGCTTTTTCAATAGCATGCTTTAAAGCATCTACTCGTGAAGTTTGTCCCGTTCCAGAACCAAGCAATTGACGATTCTTTGCTAATACTATTGCATTTGACTTAGTATGCTTTACTAAAATATTTGCAAAACTTAGGTCGGCTTGCTCTTCTTTTGTAAATTGTCTATTGGTAACAGATGTAATATCTTCTGGCTGTTCTACCTTTAAGTCTTTTTCTTGCATCATAACACCATTAAGAGCAGAACGGAACATATATTCTGGTTTCTTAGCCTCTTTTCTTTTTAATATTATACGGTTTTTCTTTGAGCAAAGTATGTCAAAAGCTTCTTTGTCGTAGTCTGGTGCTATACAAACTTCCATAAATACTTTGTTCATTTCTTCTGCTGTTTCTTTATCTACCTTTCTGTTTGTAACAAATATTCCTCCAAAAGCACTTACAGGATCTCCCTCTAAAGCTTTCAAATAAGCATCCTTTAGATTTTCTCTACTTGCTAAACCACAAGCATTATTATGTTTTATTATAGCAAAAGTAGTTTCAGAAAAATCATCAATAAGATTGCAAGCAGCATCTATATCACCTATATTATTATATGATATTTCTTTACCATGTAGTTGTTCAAAGATTTCATCTAAATCACCAAAGAAGAAACCTTTTTGATGAGGATTCTCTCCATAACGCAAAGATTTCTTTTCTGTTATACTTTCTGAAAAACTATCTATTTTTGAGAATTGGTTAAAGTATTTAAATATCATTGTATCATAATGTGAAGATGTAAGGAAAGCGTATGAAGCAAAACGTTTTCTATCTTCTAAATCAGTATAGCCTTTTTTCTCATCAAGTAGAGATTCAAACTCCGCATAGTTGTCTTTTGAAGGAAGAATAACAACATCTTTAAAATTCTTTGCTGCAGCACGTATAAGAGAAATACCTCCTATATCTATCTTCTCTATTATTGCCTGCTCTTGAGCTCCACTCCTTACAGTTTGCTCAAAAGGATATAAATCTACTATTACAAGGTCTATTTCTGGTATTTGATATTCTTGCATCTGTTCTACATCTGTAGAATTATCTCTTCTTGCAAGAATACCACCAAATACTTTTGGATGTAAAGTTTTTACTCTTCCTCCAAGTATAGAAGGATAAGAAGTAAGACTCTCTACTGTTTTACATTTTATTCCAAGAGATTCTATAAAAGAAAAAGTTCCTCCTGTGGAGTAAATTTCTACATTAAGATTATCAAGCTTTTTTACTATTGGTTCTAAACCATTCTTATCAAATACTGATACTAAGGCTCTATTTATTTTTTTCATCACAACAATTATTATTTAATTATTCCAATATTGATTTATTATATTCTCTATTTCACTAAGTATTTCTTCTTTGCCATTAGCTTTAAGCGAAGAAGACAATAATATATTAGGACACTCTTCCCACATTTCTAAAAGTTTTTGCTTGAAAAGTTGAACATTGTCCATAGTCTTTTTATTACTTTGTTTATCTATTTTTGTAAAGATTATTTGCAAAGGAACTGAGTTCTCGCCAAGAAAATTGATAAACTCCAAATCTATCTTCTGAGGTTCCAAACGAGAATCAATCAGAACAAAAACTGTTAAAAGAGATTCTCTTTTTAGCAGATAGTTGTTTATCATCTTTTGCCATTTTTCCCTCTCTACTTTGCTTACTTTCGCATAACCATAACCAGGCAAATCCACTAAATACCACTCTTTGTTGATAAGGAAATGGTTTATTAGTTGTGTTTTACCTGGAGTAGCTGACGTTTTTGCTAAAGATTTTCTATTCGTAAGCATATTTATAAGAGAAGACTTACCAACATTACTTCTACCAATAAAAGCAAACTCCGCTTTATCTGCAGGAGGACATTGACTTATCTTAGATGCACTTATAACGAATTCTGCTTGATTTATATTCATTCCCTCTTCTGTTTATTACATATTCATATATCTTTGCCTCTTATCTTCATATATATCTGCTATTGTAACAAGTATTCCCGTTTCTTCTACATTAGAAAAATGTTTATTAACAGATGTTCCAAAACTTCTCATTGTTGAAGAAAGATTCATATAAGCATTTACCAAAGGAGGTATTCCTTCTCCTAAAGCCCTAACACTTTTTGCAAGAATTTGATAATCCTCTTTATAGTTTTTACCACAAAAAAGGCTTACTAACTCGTTGTAGTCTGTTGTTATCTTTACTTCTTCTTTTGGCCACACTAAACCTTCATTGTCTGGAAAATGCTTTCTATAAAAATAAAGAATATAATCTCTTGCCTTGCTATTCATAGAAGGATACATCGTTACCTTTCCAAAAAAGTATTTAACTTCTTTTTCCATTTTTTGTGCAATACCGCCCAAACCATCCCATAAATTATCCAAAGAATACATTCCTTTTCTAAGAGATACTGTCGGTTGATAATCTGGACGAACAAAACTACGACCTAATTCTATTGTTTGAGGCCAGATATTTTGTTGAAACTCTTCTGAAAAAAAGAAAAGGTCTGCCGTTGCACTCAACAACTCTCCATTTGCTTGTTTAAAAACATCTTTTCCTATTATGAACCGATAACCTCCAACAATTTCTTCATCATCTTTATCCCAAACAAAAAGTTGTTTATAACAATGTGGTTCTGGAGCAATATCATATTGATCAATATCACATTCTGTTCCACTTCCTCCTCCTGATGCTCCAAAACTTATTTCTCTTAAACGTCCTATTTCTCTCATTATATTAGGACTTTTATGAGCTGTAGTTATATATATTTCTCTATTACCAAAATTTGTTTTTCTAAAAAATATATCCTCTGTCAGTTCCTCTTTGATGAGGTTTTTATCCACAGGAGGTATCACGTATGAAGTATCCATTGTTTTTATCATAATGCAAATAGTTTTTTCTTTGTATTAGTCTTCAACTGAAAAGACAGCATCTTTGTTTTCCTTTAATTTGTATACAAAAGAACGAATCTTTTCCGCCCATATCTTTGCATGGTATTTTTCTTTATCTATTTGTTCTATCGAAATAGGCTTACCAAAAGTTAGTGTTAAAGTTTTACCCTTTTGTCTAAACATTTCTCTTGGCAAAAGAATCATTTCCAAGTCAAACTTTATTCCAAAGAACCTACGTATTTTATATAAACGATAAAATCCCTTGCTATTCGCTCCTTCTATATACACAGGAATAATATCTCTGTTGTGTTTTTGAGCTTCATTGATAAAAGATTTCTTCCAAGGGAAGTCTTGCAGAGTTCCTTTTATTATCTTACTTTCAGTGCCTGCTGGAAAAAACATCATTATACTATCTCCTTCAAAAGCTGCGTTTAAAGTCTTATGATTAGAAGAGTTTTTACCATATTTATTTATAGGAATAAAAACTCCTTTGAAGCCTGGTAGCTGACAAAGAATATCATTAACAGGAAATATTACATCTTTTCTTTTTTCTCCAATAACACTTATTAGAGCCATTCCATCTATACTCCCTACTGGATGATTTGCTACAACTAAAGGTCTTCCTTCATAAGGAATATTTTCTTCGTTTATTACTTTTAGCTTTACTTGCAGTTCTTCCAACACGGCATTAGCAAAATCCACTCCAAATTTGTCTCTATGTTTATATATGATATGGTTGATTTCATCTAAATGTATAAGCTTTTTCATCCATGAGAACACAAACTTAGGTATTAATTTATAGAGCGTCCTATTCTTGGATGCAACGATTTTTTCCAAACTGATAAACTTTGGAGTTATATGCTGAGAAATATTGTCCTTGTTTATATTGTTTTTATCTTCTGTCATTCAATTAGTAAAAAGTATTATCGTTTTATATTTGCAAAATTACAATTTTTTTTTAATTTTGCAAAAAATATATAGCCTTATGATAAAAAAAGCAATAAAAGTAACATTCTTAATGTTTGTAGTTTTCTTTACAAGCAACCTTTTTTCTCAACAAACAAAGCCATACAACGATAAGATAAATGCTGTTGAGCAAATAAACAAAGCCATTGAACAAGCAAATAAGGAAAACAAATACGTCCTTTGTCAAGTAGGAGGAAATTGGTGTCCGTGGTGTTTAATTTTTGCAGAACTCGCAACAACAAATAAAGAAATAAAAGACATCATAGATAAAAATTTCGTTTATATTCATGTCAATTACTCAAAAGAAAACAAAAACCCTGAAGCTATGCGTTTGCTAAGAAATCCTGCTCGTTTTGGTTTTCCTGTTTTTGTGATATTAGACAATGAAGGTAATTATCTACACACTCAAAATTCGTCTTATTTGGAAGAAGGCAAAGGGTATGATGTGAAAAAAGTAGTAGATTTTCTTTCAAAATGGACTAAAAAATCCCTGAATACACTAAAGTGAGTGTGGAAACTTCTCTTTCTTGGATTGGATTTGTTCATTTTTCTTCCTGCACTGTGAAACGTATAAAGAAGAAGGATAGTCTATAATTATCCTTTGGTAATATTCCAAGGCTTTTTCTTTGTCTTGAAATACGTTCTCATACATCTGTGCCAAAGAGAAAAGAGCATCATCTGCCACTATATCGTATGGATATTTCAACAACAAATTATTCCACAAACTGTCGGCTTCTACGTATTTTTTTTCTTTATAAGCAATCTGACCTTTCTTATAAAGAACCTCATCAAAAATAGCATGGGATATATAAGAAGTTTCTATTATCTCAAGATTCTTCTTTGCTTCTTCATACTTATTTTGAAACAAAAGGAAGTCAGCTTTTGCAAAATAAGACAAAGCATTGTAAGAAGAGTCTTCATCCATATTTTCTTTTATGAGAAGAGAATACTCCATAGCATCATTGGCAATAAGTTTAGAAGTAGAAGAACGCAGAGTAGAAAATTGAGATAATGCCCATTCAAAATCTCCTGTATAATAGGAAAGCATAGCATTTTTAAACTTAGCCATAGAACCTTCATTTTCATTTTTAAGGTCTTTACTTACTTGAGAGTATTCCAAAGATGCAGCCCAAACATCTCCTTCCATCAGATAAATATCTCCTCTGTCTATTTTTGCCAAAGAACGTTGCTTCAAAGATAGCGTATTCATATTTACTATTGTATCTAAAATGTCTATCGCTTCTTGAGATAAATGTTCATAGTAAGCAAGAAACAATGCATAGTCTTGCATAATGGCAGCAGATTTAGAGTTTTTCCCTAAAATACTAAGAGTTTTTTCAAATTCGGAGTGTAAGGCTTTTTTTTCTTTTTCTGTATGTGATGTCTTTCTTGTAAAAGGAATGTACAAGCAATTCATCCTATTTATTAAACTTTCTTCATAAAAGGCATTATCTTCTTCTCCTTTTTTTATAAGTAAGTCAAAGGTTTTTACTGCAATGTCATATTGTTCATTATTCATTGCAATTTCTCCAAAAGATATTAATGTATTTCCACTATTGGCATCAAATCTATTATCTAATGCCTTTGCTTGAACAAATCCTAAAGAATAGTTTTCTTCTTTTATCAAGGTCCAAAGATAAAGTCTTGCCAACTGTTCATTCTTTGGATTTGCTTTAACTTTCTCCAATAAAGTATTATGCAGGGTGCTTAATAATTTTTTATCTTTATCACTATTCAGGAGATTGTTAATATTCACCTCTGCTTGACTGAGAAAATTAGGGTTGTCCTCCAACAAGACAATATATTCGTTAATTACCTCATCATATTTGCTCTGCAGTTGAAGAATGTAACCTATTTCGTATGTATATTTTGTTTTCTGTTTTAGAAGTTCTCGTCCCTTAATATAGGTTTTATAAGTATAGTCATACAATAAGTTTTTATTAAAATGGGCTGCACAAAGATATATTTCAGTATTGTTTGCAGAAAGATTATCTATCGCTTTCAGAAACATTTTATCAGCTTTTGTGCTATCACTCTTACTTAAATAGAACATTCCATAATCAATATAATAAATAGAAGTATTTGTTTTGCCTTTCTTTATAGCTATCTTAATCAGTTTTTCTTGTTTTTTTGACTCTTGTAGTTGTTTGTAACAAACAGTTAATGCGTTATAATAATCATCTCTAAACTCTTTGTCAATCAAATCTTCTAACAAGGAACTTGCTTCAGTGTATTTTTCCTCACCAATATATTGTTTGGCAAGTTCATAATTTAACTTGTCTTTATCTTGCTTGATTTGTGCAGAAAGAGAAGAAGGAGCCAAAATCAAGACAGCAAGAATTATCAAACAAAGTCTATTTAGTTTTATTTCTATTTTCATTTTATCATAAAATTACACCACTCTACTTTGCAAAAGTAATAAAACTTTTACTTCTTCAAAATAAAAAAGACAAAATGTGCGTTATAGTAATATTAGAACAAAAAGAATATCAGAAAAATATGAGAATACTTACAACAGGCGGAGCCGGTTTTATCGGAAGCCACACAACAGTAGAACTTATTAACGCTGGATTTGATGTTGTCATAGCAGACAATCTTTCCAATTCAAATGCAGAAGTAATAGATAGAATAGAAAAAATAACAGGTAAAAGACCAGATTTTATAAAAGCAGACCTAAGTAATGCAAGAGAATGCAGATTGGTTTTTGACACTTTTACTGATATAAAGGGGATAATAAATTTCGCTGCTTATAAAGCAGTAGGTGAAAGCGTAGATAATCCTATTATGTATTATCAAAACAATCTTGGTATATTCCTTAATCTTGTTAAGGAAATGAAAAGAAGAGACATAAGATACTTTGTTCAGTCTTCTTCCTGCACTGTTTATGGTGAGCCAGACAGTCTTCCTATCAAAGAAACTTCTCCTGTTAAAAAAGCCACTTCTCCATACGGACATACAAAGCAAGTTGTAGAAGAAATGCTTGACTTTATCACTGCAACATCCGATGTAAAAGCTATTGCATTAAGATATTTTAATCCAATAGGAGCTCATGCTTCCGCTCTAATAGGAGAACTACCTAATGGAGTGCCTAACAATCTTCTTCCTTTCATTACTCAAACAGCAGCGGGAATAAGAAAAGAACTGAAAGTATTCGGAAATGATTATCCTACGCCTGATGGTACTTGCATAAGAGATTATATTCATGTTGTGGATTTAGCAAAAGCCCACGTTGTAGCAGTAAAAAGACTATTAGAAAAGAAAAACAAAAAAGACTTGGAGTTTTTCAATATAGGTACAGGTAATGGTTTTTCTGTCCTTGAAATAATAAACAGTTTTGAAAGAAGTACAGGCGAAAAACTTAACTGGTCTTTTGCTCCACGCAGAGCTGGAGATATTATACAAATATGGGCAGATACAACTTTTGCAGAAAAAGAACTTGGCTGGAAAGCAAAAGAAGATATTGACTCTATGACTTCTTCTGCATGGCGTTGGCAACAAAGCCTTTCAAAATAAAGAGTGAGAAGAAAAAATATTACATTCTGTTCCAAACTACCAAATTTGATACAAGATAATTTGGTAGTTTGGAAAAAATGTATTAACTTTGCAGAAAATAATCGGTGGTTTTTAAGTGAAAGTTTTTGCAAAGACAATATTTTTTACTTTAAGCCACAACAAATAGCAAAGACTGCTAAATAGTTTTCCTTAGGAACAGTTTTTCTCCACTTGAAATCACTTGGTTATTTTTTGATTATAAGGCAAAAAGTCTTCGTTTTTTTGTACGAAAACGAAGAGTTTGTATAGAAAAGACGAAGAGTTTAGAAAAGAAAACGAAGAGTTTTTACAAAAAGTCTTCGTTTTCGTACTGAAAAACCTCTTTTTATTACCAAAAAGCCTTATCTCCTCCTATGAAAACACAGTTTTTAGGAGAGCGTTTTTGTATTGCATATATTGTATTAAAAGCATCTGCCTTTCTTTCCTACCCTCTATCCAAGAAAACATTTTTACTGAATATCGCATTCTGGGGTGAAGACCATCATATCTGCTTCCCAAAAGAAATAAAACGAAAAGTGGAGAATTTATTTGGTTATTTATCTTGAAAAGTGTAATTTTGCAGGATAATATTAAAATAATATCAATATGAAGAAAATAATACTTATTGTAAGTTTATGTCTTGGATTTCTATGTATAAATGCACAGAACTCCAATACTCAATTTTCAAACAACGGCTTTGAACAATGGAGTTCATCTTCTAATCCGCAAAGTTGGAACAGTCTGGGTTATATGGGATATAGCCTTTGTGAAGTATCCAAAAGCACACAACATGTAGAGGGTTCATACTCTTTGCAACTGAAATCAAAAAAATTGTCTGCCTTTGTTGCTGCCTTGTTTAATATCCCTCAAATAAATGTTCCGGGATTTATAACAAATGGAACAATAGATGTGATGACGCTGATGACATCTGCAACTTCGCTTATGGACTATCAGAATATGGATATTTCAGACTATATGCCTTTGTTGCAGTCGTTGAAAAACGTGCTTACAGACGGACTTCGCATAAGTGATTTACCTGAAACAATAGAAGGATATTATGATTTTTCCCCTATAAGCAATAATGATGTATTTGTGATTTTTGCCTACACAACAGGAACAGTAGCGGATAGCCTTGCAGTAACAGGAGGTGGAGTATTCTATGCTAATAGTGCAACAGATGGTTTTGAAAGTTTCTCTATTCCTATGAACTATCTCTCAAACAATGCTGAAGAATTGTACTTGGTAGGCATGGTTCTGAATATAGACAACGATGCCACCGAGTTCGGTTCTGTAAGATTGGATGATATAAACATTACTTATATTCCAGAATCTTCTTGTTCTGATATTGTAAATGAGGAAAATGATGTTGCAGCTTTTCCTAATCCTACTAAAAATGGATTTAGCATTAACACTAAAGAAAAGGAAAAGGTAGAAATTTTTGACCTTATGGGAAGAAAAATCAAAGAGATAACAGACTATTCTCCTAATACGCCTATCTACGTAGAAAACAAAGGAACATATATTGTTAAAATTGCTGAGAAAAATTTGAAAGTTATCGTTGAATAATGTCTAAAAGAACGAAAATATCAAAACTGCCAAGAGTAAATATTGTTTTCGTTACTTTGCTAAGTTGTGTTTTGTTCTTCTCATGCAAGGGTGGGTATTCATTTACCGGAGCAAGTATCAACGCAGACACAAAGACTTTTCAAGTAGAAATGTTTTTGAACCGTGCAAGTATTGTTCAACCTATCTTAGCTTCTGAATTAACATACGCAATGATAAACAAAATACGTTCGGGAACTAATCTTCAGGAAGTGGAATCAGATGCTGACGCCTACTTTTCAGGAACAATAACTAACTATTATGTTTCTCCCGTTGCAATATCTTCCAATGACCAGGCAGCAAAGAACAGGCTAACGATAACCATCAAGGTAACCTATCACAATAAACAAGATAGCAAATCAGATTTTGTAACTACCTTTTCACGTTACAAAGAATACGATGCTTCTCTTGCTCTTTCAAATGTCGAAGAAGAATTGATAAGGGAAATTAATGAAGAATTAGTAGATGACATTTTCACTAAAGCATTTGTTAATTGGTAACAGAGAAAGGCACTTGCTGCTTTTCAGATATAGACGCTTTATAGCAAACAGCAAAGGTTATAAACGCACTGTAAATGTTATAGGATGGTCTCTGTTTGTCTTGTCTTCTATCCTATACTTTCTCACTCTTTATCCTTCTGTTCCTTTTTGGGATAGTGGAGAGTTTATTTCTTCAGCCTACGGTTTGCAAATTGCTCATGAACCTGGCGCCCCACTATATCAACTCTTAGCAAGGATATTTGCTCTGTTTTCTTTTGGAAATGAAAAACTTGTTGCTCCGTTAGTTAATTCTCTTTCGGCTTTTGCCTCAGGCCTTAGCATAATGCTGTTATTTAGAATCTTTCTATATTTATTTAATAAGTATAGTGAAAAATATGTTGGCAATATTGTAGCAGCTTTTATTGCTTCTTCTATTTTTGCTTTAACAGATTCTTTTTGGACTTCTTCCACTGAAGCAGAAGTTTATACTCTTTCTTTTCTTTTCACTACTCTTTGTTTATGGACTGTATTAAGATGGGAAGAAAGACCTCATGAAAAATATATTGTCTTAATATGCTTTCTTTTAGGATTATCCTTCTGCATTCATCCCTTGACTCTTTTAGTTATTCCTGCTATAGTACTAATTATTTATTTCCACTACAAAAGAATATCTTTTAAGAGTTTATTATGGGTCTGTCTTATCTCAATTTCGTGTCTATTTGTCTTTTACAACGCTTTTGTCGCTGTGTTATGGCTGATAAAGTATTTAGGAGTACTGCTATTTCTATTTATTTTTTTAATGTTATGCGTTAGTCTTCTATTCTTAGCTAAGAAAAAGAACAAACCTTTGATAAATACTATCGTCTTTTGTGCTGTTTTCTTTCTATTAGGGTCAAGTGTCTATCTTGTAACTCTTATACGTGGCTCACAAAGTCTGCCAATGAATGAATATAGTGTAAAGAATGCTCAAGAATTGAAAACATACGTTAGTCGTAATGCTTATATTCAAGCTCCTCTTTTCTATGGTCCTTATTATACTGCCTTGCCTCCAAAAGATTTTGAAATAAAAGATAATCATCTTACTCCTGTTTTTGACAAAGAACTCTGCACTTTTTTCCCTCGCATGTGGAATTACACTTCTGCTGCTGAAGAAGACGGTTATGTTTCTTGGGTTGGACAACCTGAACACACTGTTACAATAGATGGTTTGGAAAGAGAAAAACCTTCTTTCAAACAAAACCTCACTTTTTTTCTCAACTACCAAACCTATTACATGTATTTCCGATATCTTTTGTGGAATTTCTCAGGAAAAACAAATGATGTGCAAGGTTTTGGAGATATTTATAATGGAAATTGGCAAACAGGCTATCCTCATCCAGACAAATTACTTGGAGTTGATGAAGGGAAAATACCATCATTATATGAGAATAAAGGCAAAAACAAATATTTTGCAATTCCTCTTATACTTTGTCTTTTTGGTATTTTTTACCATATAGGTAAAGATGCTAAAAGATTTCTTTTCGTACTCGCAATATTTGTGATGTACTCCATAGCTATAGTCATCTTTCTAAACAACTCTGCCTACGAACCCAGAGAAAGAGACTATATATACTTACCATCTTTTATGGCTGTGAGTATATGGATAGGAATAGGAATATTGGGTATCTCTCAAATTATTGTAAACATCCTTAGAATTAAAAAACCAAGATATATCCTCCCTATTTTTATTATTGTCCCTGTTTGGATAGGTATTCAAAACTTCAATGATCATAATCATCATCACCAATATACTGCTTATAATTTTGCTTATTCAATGCTTAATTCGTGTGATAAAGATGCTATTCTCTTTGTAGATGGAGATAATGACACTTATCCTCTTTGGTATCTGCAAAATGTAGAACACATAAGACAAGATGTTAGAGTAATAAACCGCTCACTGCTTAATAATCCTTATACTATCTCCCAATTAAAACAATCTTTTCCTGAGAATCCTGCACTAAAACTACTTATAACTGAAAAAGATTACGAAGACGGAACTATGGACGAAGTTCAGATAACTCCTTCTTTTGACACTCTGTCTCTTAATGAGGCTTTACTCTCCTTATATAAAAGCAAAGGGACAAACAAAAAGTTTAAAAACTGTATAAAAGACTTGCACACTAATAAGTTTTTCTTCGTAAGAGGAGATAAAAAAATAACTATATTGTTGGATAATGCAGTGCTTTCAAAAAGCGATATTGTCATCTTAGATATTTTAGCTAATAATCCTCACAGACCTGTTTATTTTTCTTCGTGGAGTAATGAGAATTTCCTTTGTTTAGACGATTATTTAAGCTTAGAAGGTTTTGCTTATAAGTTAGAATATGAAAAAATAGACACAGAACCTGAAATTATAGCACAAAAAGCAGGCTACATAAACAGCGAAAAGATGTACCATAATATTATGCACAACTTTTCTTTTAAACACTTCAATAAAAATATTTACTTTAACGAAACAGAAAGAAATATGGTGCTGTATTACGCTCAAACAATGTCTGCTTTAGCCTACAAACTATTACAAGAAGGAGAGAATGACAAAGCTCTTTCTGTTGCAAATAAGATTATAGAAGAAATTCCTTATAAAATACATGCTTACCCTTTAGTCTTAGGAGACTTGGCCATAGTTTATTCTGTCTTAGGAGAAAAGGAGAAGGCACAAGAGTTAATGAGTTGGAGTTTAAAAGAGTTTAAAAAATACATAAACAAGTATTCCATAGGTTCTATGCGTTTGCAATCACAACAACGCTTAGAAGCAGAAAGACAAATAACCTATTATATGAATCTATGTCTTTTAGCAGAGGATTGGGGAGAAGAAGATTTGCGAATACAACTTTCTGAATGTTTCTTTTCTGTTATTCGCCCTTACTTAGAAATTACTTATAGACAGAAAAAGATGATGCTTTTAGATAGCGATTATTATGAAGAGGAGATAAATCATATAAATGAACTTATTTCACAAATCTTTTCCTTTGCACAACACTATGAAGAAGAACTACCACAAGAGAGTTAATTAAGATTTCCTCCTTTATAAATAATACACAAATAAAATTTACGTTATATACTTTATCATGAAACATTTTTATACTTTACTTATATTGCTTATTGCCTTTCTTTATTCCTCTGCACAAACAGAGATAAAGAATGGTGTTGTTGTAGATCATGGTGCAGAAAAAATAATTAAACAAACAGTAAGCAAACTTAAAAAAGATACTCCTTTGTCTTTTTCTGTGGATTATGATATTTCTAACGGAACAAAAACAATAGAAAAAGGCAAGGCTTCTTTCCTTTCTTCAAATGATAAGTACAGAGTTATTTCCACAAGTTTTGAAGATTATTGTGACGGGAAGAACCTTTGGCATTACGACAAAAAAAGCAATGAAGTTGAACTTTCAGAAGTTGAAGATGGTAAATCTATGTTTAACTTTGTAAAAATATTAGATACTTATGCAAAATCGTTTCGCCCAAAACTGATAAGAAAAGATTACTTAGGGAAAACACAAGTAAATATTATTGACCTTACTCCTCAAAAACGCTCTTCCGTAACAAAAGTCCGCTTATGGATTGCAACAAGTTCTAATGTTATTGTAAAAATGCAAGTAAATATAAACGATGGAAGCAAAAATACCTATTCGTTTTCTAATTATAAATCAAAGGTAACAACAAATAATTCTGATTTTACTTTCCCTAAAAC
>R24__coassemble_121_pt1 | contig 59767 bp, 48 predicted proteins | sample R24__metabat2_high_PE_045 | metagenome-assembled genome bin R24 | reverse complement strand
GGTGTAATGATGTTAAACTCCTTAACACTGTAAGTGTCTTTGAAACTTTTAGGAATAGAAGTTCTTATTCTTTTAGGATTCCATTTCATTTCAAATAGAGCAAATTGTCCATCGGCTTCTTCAACAAAATCTATTTCTTGTTGTCCAGTCGTTCTCCAAAAATAATAGTTAGCATAATGATTATGGTAGTGGTTGTACTTTATTCGTTCTGTGATAAAGAAATTTTCCCATAAAGCACCTACATCATTTCTTAGTTCTATTGGAGCAAAATTTCTAAGTATTGCATTTCTTATACCATTGTCATAGAAATAAATTTTCTTGCTCTTTTTTAATTCATTGCGAAGATTTCTACTAAAAGCATTTAAACGAAAAACTACATAACATTTTTCTAATAAGTCGATATATTTTTCTACTGTTTTTGTATCTGAACCAACAATTTGAGCAAGTTCGTTATAAGAGACTTCGCTACCTAACTGTAATGCTAATGCTGTTAGTAATTTATTTATAAGCATGGGCTTTCTTAGATTTTCTATAGCAAGAACGTCTTTATATAAATAACTTTCTGTTATATTTAACAGTAACTCTTTTGGATCATTTTTATTTGTTATAATGTCAGGATAAGAGCCCAAAATAAGCCTTTGTTCTAAACTCTGTTTAACAGATAGAATACCATTATTATTTATAAGTTCCTCTGTTGATATAGGATAAAGATGATATTCGAATTTTCTTCCGGTTAAAGGTTCATTAAGCCTATTGTGTAGTTCAAATGCAGAAGAACCAGAAACAAGTATTTGAATATCTGGATTGTTGTCGATCATAAGTTTTAGTGAGCGACCAATGCCCGGAATTAATTGAGCCTCGTCTATTACTATAATCTTGTTATTTGCCACTAAGGTTTTTATTTCGGCAAGATTAATATCTGTTAATGTTTGACGTATTACAGGATCATCGCATTCTAAAAGGAGAATGTTTTTGTCTTGTTTTTCCATAAGTTGTTTCAATAATGTACTTTTGCCAACTTGTCTTGCTCCAGTAATAAGAATAGCTTTGCCTTTAAACATTTTAGCTTCAATAGACGCTTGTATTGTTCTCTCTATTTTCATAATAAGTAAGAATTAGAACTGCAAAATTAGTAAATTTTGGAATATAATCCAAAAATTACTATAAAATTTTGGAATATAATCCAAAAATTACTATAAAATTTTGGGATTAGTAGTTATGGGTAGAAAAATAGATACAGAAGAATTATACTATTTAGACATTTTTTTAATAATACTTTTCAACAATATAAAGGACTTATATTTAAAATCATAATGCAAGAAAAAAGTCTTCGTTTTAGCAGAAAAAAGATCAACTCTTTAGGGTATAAACATCAAGTCTTTATGGTGTAAAAACGAAGATTTAAAAATTTAAAACGAAGACTTTTTTCACAAAAACGAAGAGTTTAAAAACCTATATATATTTTTGCTTCTATAGATGATAGTATTTCCTTTATTGTAGAGGGATTTGTTAATTACAAAATAAAAAAAAGATGTTATTCTTTTTTTATCAGAATAACATCTTTTATATATGAGATTTAATTTCTCGGTTTATTCGTTTTCTTTCTTTGTCATTTCTTCTTTCAAAGAAGCAAGAACATCTAAATCACCAAGAGTTGTTTTCTCTAAGTTTTGGTTTATCTTCTTTGCAGGAGATTCTTTCTTGCTTGCTTTTTCTTCTTCTTGTTTCCAAGTGCGAGCGTGAGAAAGAACAACACGTTTAGCCTCTTTTGAGAATTCTATAACTTTGAAAGGAAGTTTTTCATCAACTTTGGCAGTTGTTTTGTCTTCTTTTTGTAATTGACCTTTTGGACAGAATCCGTCAATTCCGTAAGGAAGATTTACAACAGCACCGCTCTTTTCGTTGATTGAAGTGATTGTTCCTTCATGAACAGAACCTAAAGTGAAGATTGTTTCGAAAACATCCCAAGGGTTTTCTTCCAATTGTTTGTGTCCCAAAGAAAGTCTTCTGTTTTCAGCATCTACTTCCAAAACAACAACCTCCATTTTTTCTCCTATCTTAGTGAATTCAGCAGGATGTTTGATTTTCTTTGACCAAGAAAGGTCAGAAATGTGGATAAGTCCATCAACACCTTCTTCTAATTCAACAAAGATACCAAAGTTAGTGAAGTTTCTAACAGTTGCAGTGTGTTTGCTTCCTACAGGATATCTCTCAGCAATATTTACCCATGGATCTGGCATAAGTTGTTTGATACCCAAAGACATCTTTCTTTCTTCTCTGTCAAGAGTAAGGATAACAGCTTCTACTTCTTGTCCTACTTCAAGGAATTCGTGAGCTGTTCTTAGATGTTGGCTCCAAGACATTTCTGTAACGTGGATTAAACCTTCTACGCCAGGAATGATTTCAACGAAAGCACCGTAATCAGCAATAACAACAACTTTACCTTTAACTTTATCACCAACCTTTAGGTTAGGATCTAATTGATCCCAAGGGTGAGGTGTAAGTTGTTTCAAGCCTAATGCAATACGTTTCTTTTCTTGGTCAAACTCAAGGATAACAACTTTGATTTTTTCGTCAAGTTTAACGATTTCTTCAGGGTGGTTGATTCTACCCCAAGAAAGGTCTGTGATGTGGATAAGTCCATCAACACCACCAAGGTCAATGAATACACCGTAAGAAGTGATGTTCTTAACAGTTCCTTCCAGTACCTGACCTTTTTCTAAGTGAGACATAATTTCAGCCTTTTGAGCTTCTATTTCGTCTTCTATTAAAGCTTTGTGAGAAACTACAACGTTCTTGAAGTCGTTGTTAATCTTAACGATCTTGAACTCCATAGTCTTATCAACAAATACATCATAATCTCTAATAGGTTTAACGTCTATTTGACTACCTGGTAGGAATGCTTCAATACCAAATACATCAACAATCAAGCCACCTTTTGTTCTTGATTTAACGTAACCTTTGATGATTTCTCCGCTATTGTATGCTTCATTAACTCTATCCCAAGATTTAAGGATACGAGCTTTTTTGTGAGAAAGTATTAATTGTCCGTTTGAGTCTTCTTGGTTTTCAATAAATACTTCAACTTCATCACCTATTTTCAATTCTGGGTTGTAACGGAATTCAGTAGAAGGTATAATACCATCTGATTTGAAACCTATATTTACAACTACTTCTCTGTCGCTAATAGAAACTACTTTTCCCATAGCAACTTGTTGGTCGCCAATTTGATTGAATGATTTGTCATAAATGGCTTCCAATCTTTCTTGTTCTTCTTGTTTGTAAACTTCACCTCTGGTATTGTCTATTTCATCCCAATTGAAGTCTTCTAAAGGTCTAATGTCTTTTGTTTCTCTCATAGAAACTTTTTTGTTTGTTTTGTATCAGTATCTTATCCTACTGAGATTGTTAAAAATTACTTTTAAACTAAAGAGACGAGTGATAAGCCTTGTCCCTTATTTTTTTGAGTTTGCAAAATTATAAACAAATTTGTAAATGAGCAAATTATCAAGTATTTTTTTGCTATTTTCTTTTTCCTCGCAAGCATTTTGTGTTTGTGGAATAGAGTTTTGTTGTGATAGAAAGGGTTAAAAAGTTATACCAATCTTTTGTTGTTCTATTGCCACGCATCTCTCCTGCTTTATGATATTTGCCTTCATATCCATCTAATTCATTGGTTCTGTCGGCAGCACTGACAGATTGTTCTCCTGCATAGTAAAGCAATTCATTTCTATCTACGTATGTTGTGCTGATGTCGTCAATATAGTCAGTAAAGGTTTTTCTAAAACCCCATTCCAAACCAATGCAAGTGTGAGAAGAAAGAGAAAACTTTAATCCAAGTCCAAAAGGTATGGCTAATGCAACAAGATTATAGTTGTCTCTACCTTGAACAAGTCCTTGTCCTTCTGTGTTTAGATCGTGTAAAGAAACTGTTACACTTTCTTGTTCAAAAGGATCTATTATATCTGCTTTTGGATTGAAATGAAAAAGAGCCAATCCTCCGAATATGTAAGGAGTAAATCTGTGCTGTCTTGTTCCTGTACGATAATCCAGAAAATTAAATTCGGCACTTACGGCCAATTCTTGTATAGCGGTATGAAAGTTTAGATTTCTTGTGTTCTTGAAGTGTTTGTCATCCCCTGAAAGTTTAGAAAAAAGTAACGATGTTTTCAATGCCCAGCGAGGATTGAAGTTGTATCTTGCAACCAAACCGCCTACTATATGTGCATTATACATATTGAAACTGCTCTCAAACTGATTCCATTCCTTTGAATCGTCTTTTCCGTTTTTAAACATATTGTTAATATCACCTACATAATTGGAAAGTCCTCCCATTAATCCTATTTCCCAATAAGAAGATTGAGAATATAGGCAGTGAATACTTATTACACACGCTATAGTTATGGCAAATATTTTTTTCATTTTTCAAAGTTATATCATTAGTTTAAAATTACTCTATTACCTTTTGGATATTTTACCGTGTAGGTAAATGTTATCTTCTTCTCCTCCTTTGGTGCAAGGAGAACATTCCAACGAACAACTCCTGTGTTTGCATTAAGTTCTCCGCCAGCCAAATCAACATCACTTATCTTTATCTCACTATTAGCAGAAATAGGTATTTGGTCTTTTATGCTTATTTCCACTTCTTCGTTCTTAGTGTTCTTTATAGTGAGAGTAATGTTTGCAGTCTCCACAATATCTTTTGACAAAAAGCCTTTTTCGGTAGGAGAAGTCTTTCTTAATTTTCTTGTAACTTTAATGTTTTTATCATCACCTACAGCAAAACGCATAGTGTCTCCCGTTCCAGATGTATTGATAAAAGATTTTGATATAAATTTGTTGTTCAAATAAACATCACATGCAGTTTCCAATAGTCCTAAATCTTCCCAATCAGGTAGAAGAGCAGTATAGAATACTTTTTCTTCATTCTTTGGAGTAGCAAAGCGAGAAAAATAAGCTTTAGTTTGCTGACTGTAAAGAGGAATAGTCAAGGCTTGCTCATTAGTTGCAATGCATTGTGGAGTGGAAAGAGTATATTCTTTACTTAGAGTTAGGTTTTGCTGTTCTGATGGAGAGAAAAATCCGTCTGTTATAGCAAAAGCAACTTCTTCCTCTTCAACATATCCTTTTGCAACAACATTATTACGCATAGCTTTTACTTCTTTAAGAGTTCTTGTGTAATTCTGCTGGTAGTCCAAATAGTATGTTGGTAGTTCTGCATCATAGCCTGCATATTCTCCATTTGAGGTAGAAAACACAATTTCGCAGTCTTTCCAATTCTCTCCTGTAGATTGGCTGACTGTATTTTTAAGGCTGAATATTGCTTTGTTTAGATTTTCATCTAACATTACATCGTATGAATAGCCACTATGAACTCCATATACAATATAAGAATACTTTAATACTTCGTTTTGCTTTGAAAGGTTGGAATAAATACTTATCATAATGGAGTTGTCTGTTGTTAAAAGGTTTTTGCTTCCAATATGTTTCTTGACAAGGCTTTCTATCTCTTTGCTTATCTTATTTTTTTGATAAGATAACTCTTTTTGTTTCTCATTTGCTTCTGAAAGAAGTTTGTTTATGTTTTTCATTTCATCTCTCTGAAAGTTAAACTGAGTTTTTATTATAGCGACAGTATCTATTTCAGATGTGTTTTTTGTTGCTTTCATATTTCCAAGAGCAGTTCTTTGAGCAGAAAGTGTTTTTATCAGAGCATCATTATCCATTATCTGATCATTGATGTTGTCAAGTTTTGCCTTTAAGGTCAGGTATTGCTGATAAGCATTCTGAGAAAGAAGTCTTTTTGCTACTTCTTTTTCAGGAATAGTTTGTATTTCATTATTTATAGATGTGATAAACCACTCTTCGGATGAGGAAAAATGGATATTTTGTGCAGTAACAGTCTTGGCATTGTCTGTAATTACAAATTTGTTCTCTCCTTTTTGAAGATTAACCTTGATACTTTTTTCTACTAAAGCTCTGTCTGGATAAACGGTTACTTTATCTAACTTACTCTTTATTTCTGTTTGTCCCATCAAACTGACGAAACCAAGCATTAAAATGCTTAATAAAACTATTTTTTTCATATCTTAAATGATTTTTTGATAGTTTATAAACGATAAAATCCTGCAATAATTACTTTAATTTCCTATTTTTTTTGTTGAAGAGAGAATAAAGTTTTACGCAATTTTTAGTCTGTTTAACATCATGAACTCTCAATATATCTGCACCTCTTTCTAAGGCTAAGGCATGAATGAAAGCTGTTTCTGTAACAATGTCTTGAGGCGTTGAATTCAAATATTTATATATCATACTCTTCCTTGACACACCTGTAAGGATAGGTAAATTGAAGATTGTTTTAAATTCCTTTTGTCTTTGTAATAGTTCATAGTTTTGCTCTATTGTCTTGCCAAAACCAAAGCCTAAATCTATGATAATATCTTTTATTCCCAATTCATAGAGCAGATTTAGTTTTTCTGAAAAGTATTTGCAAATATCCATAAATACATCGTTGTAGCAGATTTCCTTTTGCATTCTGTCTGGTTTAGCATTTGTGTGCATAAGTACATAAGGAATTTGTAACTTTTTAAGACTTCGAAACAAATCTTTATCCCATTCTCCTCCGGAAACATCGTTTAATATGTTAGCACCAACATCATAACATCTCTCAATAACTTCTCCCCACACAGTGTCAATAGATATTATGATATTAGGGTAACGTTTTCTTACTTCTTTAACAACAGGTACAAGCCTTTCAATTTCTTGTTTTTTATCTACAAGCATTGCACCAGGGTGAGTGGAACATGCACCAATATCTAATATATCTGCACCATCATTTATAATCTCTTCTGCTCTTTTTATTGCGGAATCATAATCATTATACTTACCTCCATCAAAAAACGAGTCTTTTGTAATATTAAGGATTCCCATCACCAAAGGTTGTTTAAAAGAAACTAACCTTCCGTTGATGTTTATGCTATGTTGTTTGAGTATATTATCCATTATTTTCTATTTTTTGTGGTGCAAAATTAGTGAATTTAGTTTGATAGTTGTTATTGTATTACAAAAAATAATAAGTAGTGATATTGTTTTTCGGCATAATAATATAAAAATTCAAGTTTAATTATCGTTAATTGAAAAATAATATGTAAATTTGCAGTGTTAGTTTATTTAAATAAAACAAAATATAAACAATGAATAAGCCATATAAAGTTGTTTCGGCACAAGAAGCCGTTCAAGTTATCAAGTCAGGAGATCATGTGCATATTGGTTGTGTTGCTGCCGCACCTCAAACTGTTATAAATGCAATGTGTGATAGAGGACGAAATAGAGAATTCGAAGATGTATATATTCACCATCTTCACACAGAAGGACCAGCACCATACGCTGACCCTGAATTTGAAGGAATATTTAGACACGATGCGATGTTTGTAGGTAAAAATGTAAGAAAGGCAGTGCAAGAGGGTAGAGCAGACTATATTCCTGTTTTTCTTGGAGAGATACCAAACTTATATAGAAAAAGATATGTGCCGTGTGATGTTGTCTTAATCATGGTTTCAGAGCCAGATGAAGATGGTAACGTATCATTAGGAACTTCTGTTGCTGCTATATTAGGAGCAATGGACGTAGCAAGATGCGTTATTGCAGAGATAAATCCTCAAATGCCACGCTGTTTTGGCGATGCTATCGTTCCAATGGAAAGGATAGATATGTTTGTTGAAGCAGATTATCCTTTATTACCTGCTCATATGGCTCCGTTGGATGATGTTTCAATGAAAATAGGAAAGAATTGTGCAGAGTTGATAGAAGATGGTGCTTGTTTGCAAATGGGTATAGGCACAATTCCAAATGCTATACTTGCTCAGCTTGGTAATCATAAGAACTTGGGAGTTCATACAGAAATGTTTTCAGATGGCGTATTGCCATTGGTTGAAAAAGGAGTTATCAATGGAAGTAATAAGGCATTGGATAGAGGGAAAATGGTCTCTACTTTCCTTATGGGAAGCAATAAACTTTACGACTTCGTAAATAATAATAAAGATGTTGCAATGATGGAATGTTCTTATACTAATGATCCGTTCGTTGTTGCACGCCAACCAAAGATGACTGCTATTAATTCTTGTATAGAAATAGATATAACAGGACAAGTTTGTGCTTCAAGTATAGGGAGTAAAATGTTTTCAGGTGTTGGAGGTCAGATAGACTTTATGTATGGAGCATCACGAGCAGAAGATGGTAAGGCAATAATGGCAATGCCTTCAGTAACAAATAAGCATACTTCAAAAATTGTTCCTTATCTTCAACAAGGGGCAGGTGTTGAGACAACTCGTTATCATATACATCATTTTGCAACAGAGTATGGCGTAGTTGATTTATATGGAAAGAGCCTTCAGCAAAGAGCTAAACTACTTATATCTGTTGCACACCCAGACTTTAGAGAAGACTTGGAAAAAGCAGCAGTTGAACGTTGGGGAACACCATTCTTACATGTTAAAGTGTAATAATTTTAAATAAATAGGATAGGTAAAAGGGCGTTATTCTAAAATAACGTCTTTTTTACGTCAATTGAGATTAATTAAAACTTAAATTATAAGTTACAATAAAATAGGAATACCTGCGTTATTTACTTTATTAAATTGAAGACTTATGAAATCTTGGTTAAAATATATTATTGTTATTTGCATTGTTGTTGTATTTTGTGCTTGTTCTGGCAAGGATGGTTTTGTAAATACAGAGTTTGGTTTTTCTTTTAAGCACTGCACAAACAATAATACTTCTCCAAAAGCCAAAGCAGGAGATGTTATTTTTGGACAAATGAAGATAATGCTTAACAATAAAAAACTAATATCATCTAATTATGGTAACCCAGATAGACTATTTGTTATAAGTAAAGACCCTGAAGTCGGTTCTATAGATGAATTTCTTATGAATCTACATATAGGAGATTCTGCTCTTATGATTTGTCCTGCTGATAGTGTGAGTAGGTTTTTAAAAGGTGTAGAATTTAAACCTACTGACAAGATTTGGATATATCTTAGTGTAAGCCAGATAATTTCTCAATCTGATATGTCAGAATACGAGCAAGAAAAGCTTATCAGAGATGAAAAAGAAGACGAACTGCTTACAAACTATGTCCTTGCTAAATATGACAAAGCAGAAAAGAAACAAACGGGTTTGTTCTACATTAATTTAAATGAAGGTACGGGAAGAAAAGCTGAATATGGTAAGGTTGTATCTGTCAGATATACTGTTTGCGATACAACTGGTAAAATGATAGATTCAAACATAGAACAAGATGCTAAAAAGGGGGGCATACATAGAGAAAATATACGATATGCGCCTTTTGAATTTCTATTGGGTGATGATGCTTTAATATCAGGTTTTGTTCAAGGCATTGCACTTATGAGAGAAGGAGGACACGCCAAACTTGTTATTCCTTCAAAACTTGCCTATGGTGATGTAGCCTATGGAAATATTGAACCAAATACCCCTCTGATTTTTGATGTCTATTTAATCCAAGTAAAAGAACAATGAAATAAAAATTAGAAATTAATACGATGAAAAAAACATTATTATTGTGTGCCTTATCTTTTGTTTGTTTATCAACAATGGCACAAAACATTCCTCAAGGATTTACAAAAAGTTCTTCCAATGTTATCTACAAGGTAGAAAAGTCTAATCCTATGGGACAGCAGGTGAAAGAAAACTACTTAGTATTCGGTGCTTTCTCTATTGCTTTCAATGATAGTATAGTTATGAATACTCTTAATAGAAAACCATCTAAAGAACCTGTATTTTTGGTTTCCAAACAAAATAATATGTTTAAAGGGGATTTGATGGATGGTTTGTTGTTTATGCGTAGTGGAGAAGAATATACGTTTGCTTTTCCAAAGGATTCAATGGCAAAGATACAGCGTTTTCCTGAAGGTTTTGAAGGATGGATTTATTATAGAATAAGAGTGGATTCTGTTTGTTCATACGATGATTTTATGAAAGAAAAACAAAAGCAGGCAGATTCTCTTAAAAAGATAGAACAAGAAAAAATAGCAACCTATCTAAAAGAGAACCATTGGGAAAATAATAATATAGAAGGTATATACTATAAGGAATTGGTAAAGGGTGAAGGTGAAAAAGCAAAGAATGGAGACAAGGTAAAAGTTAATTACACAGGACAATTATTAGACGGAAAAGTTTTTGATTCCTCATTAGAAGATGTCGCAAAAGAAAATGGGCTGTATAACTCTGCAAGAAAGTATGAACCTATAGAATTTCAATTGGGCGCTGGTCAAATGATAAGAGGTTTTGAAATTGCAGCACATCAGATGAGTAAAGGTTCAAAGGCAATGGTTATTATTCCTTCTTCGTTGGCTTACGGCGATAGAGATATGGGAATAATATCTCCTTATTCTCCTTTAATATTCACAATGGAGGTAGTAGATATACAAGGACAATCTACAAAAGAGGCTAAATCTACAGACAAGAAAGCCGACAGATAAAAACAATAAAAAGAAAAAAATAAAAGATAAAATCATGGAACTTAACTTAACAAAACCTATAGTTTTTTTTGATTTAGAGACAACAGGTGTAAATGTTGGGAAAGATAAGATAATAGAAATATGTATGATAAAGGTTATGCCTGATGGTTCTGAAGAGGAAAAAACCATGAGAATAAATCCAGGCATTGCTTTACCAAAATACATTACTGAACTGACGGGAATAACAGATGCAGATCTTGCTGACAAACCTCAGTTTTTCCAAGTCGCAAACGAAATAAAAGATTTTATTGGCGATGCCGACCTTGCAGGATATAACTCCAACAAGTTTGATGTTCCCCTATTAGTAGAAGAATTTCTTAGAGCAGGTGTTGAATTCTCTCTATTAGGAAGGAACTTGGTAGATGTTCAAAACATATTCCACAAAATGGAGTCTCGTACTCTTGTTGCTGCATACAAGTTCTATTGTCATAAGAATTTGGAAGATGCACATTCTGCTTTGGGCGATACTCGTGCTACATTGGAAGTAATGAAAGCACAGTTAGATATGTATAAAGATACAGAATACACAGAGAAAGGAGGAAAAACAACAAAGCCTGTGGTAAATGATATGCGACAACTTGCTCTTTTCTCAAAAACTAACAATTGGGTAGATTTGGTTGGTCATATTTATTTAAATGATGCTTGTGTTGAATGTTTCAATTTTGGAAAATATAAAGACAAACCCGTTGCAGAAGTGTTTATGAAAGAGCCATCTTACTACGATTGGATGATGAAAGCTGATTTTCCTTTGACTACCAAGGAGGTTATAACAAGAATATACCAAATGTCAAGAAGAACAATCTAAACTTTTATTCTATGAAAATAATTTGTGTTGGCAGAAACTACGTTGAGCATATAAAGGAGTTAGGAAACGAAACCCCTGATTCAATAGTTTTCTTTCTAAAACCAGATACTGCTATTTTGAAAGATAACGAGGATTTTTATTTGCCTGATTTTTCCAACAACGTTTCTTACGAATGTGAGTTGGTTGTAAAGATAAACAAAGTTGGAAAATGTATTCCTGAGAGATATGCCAAGGACTACTATGACGAAATAGCTTTGGGTTTGGATATTACCTTGAGAGATGTTCAACAAAAAGCCAAGGAAAAGGGTTTGCCATGGACTCTTGCCAAAGGTTTTGACTATTCTGCTCCTATAAGCAGTTTCTTTTCTCTGAAGGAATTTGGAAAAGATATACAAGACATCAACTTTACTTTGCAAAAGAACGGTAATGTTGTGCAAGAGGCCAACACATCCTTAATGATAAATTCCGTAGATAGGATAATATCTTATATTTCGCAGTTTATCACCTTGAAGACCGGAGACTATATCTTTACCGGCACTCCAAAAGGCGTAGGACAAATGCAGATTGGTGATGTTTTCAAAGCCTATCTGGAAGGAAAACAAGTTTTGAAAGTTGAGGTAAAATAAAGACAAGATTACTCTACTATGTTACTTTCTTTAAAAATAGAGAACTATGCTTTAATAAAAGAATGTGATATTTCTTTTTCCTTAGGTTTTTCTTCCATAACAGGAGAGACAGGAGCAGGAAAAAGCATTCTTCTTGGTGCTTTATCATTGGTTCTTGGTCAAAGAGCAGATACTAATGTTTTAATGGACAAAGAAAGAAAATGTATTGTAGAAGCATTATTTGAAACAAAGCAAGAGTTAAAACCTGTTTTTGAAGAAAACGATATAGATTTTGACACTCAGTCATACTTTCGCAGAGAAATACTTCCGTCTGGCAAATCGCGTGCTTTCATTAATGATACTCCTGTTCAATTGTCAGTCCTCAAGGATTTTGCAGATAAACTGATTGACATCCATTCCCAATCTTCTACAACAAAACTAAAAGAAAAGAGTTTTCAACTCTCTCTCTTGGATTCTATGATAGAGGATAAGCAACTGCTTACTACTTATAGAAGAACATTTTCTGACTATAGGCACTTACTTGAAGAGATAGAGGACTTGAAACACAAACAAAGTGAGAGTTTAAAAGAACAGGCCTACAATGAGTTTTTGTTTAATGAGTTAGAACAAGCTCATCTGCAAGAGAATGAACAAGAAGAATTGGAAGAAGAACTGTCTTTGCTCTCTAATGCTGAGCAGATAAAAGAAAATCTGTTCAACGTTATTTCTTTGTTTGATAACGAGGACGAGAGCAATATTATCTCTAATCTGAGTAATGTAAAGTCTTTGCTTTCAAAAATTTCTTCTCACTCCAAAGTTTTAGAAGACTTGTATCAAAGAGTAGATTCTTCATTGATAGAGGTAAAAGATATTTTTTCCGAACTTGACTCCTATAACGAGAACCTAAACTTTGATAACGAGAGATTAGACTATTGCAATGAAAGGCTTGATTTGATTTATTCTTTGGAGCGAAAGCATAATGTTACAACAGTGAAAGAGTTGTTGGCTATCAAAGACTCTCTGTCGGAAAACTTAGTCTTCATTGATAATATTTCAAGTCTTTTGACCAGCAAGAACGAAGAACGAAAGAAGTATATCAAGACCTTGCAGCAACTCTCCACACAACTCTCAGAGATGAGGAAGATTTCAGCACAAAAGTTGGAACAAAACATAAAGCCTTTGCTTAATTCTATGGCTATGCAAGATGCTGTCTTGAAGATAGAGTTAAACTCTTTAGATGATTTTGCTTCCAATGGTAAAGATAACGTAAGTTTTCTTTTCTCTGCAAACAAAACTAAAGATAATGTTCTTTCGGAAATAGGCAAGGTTATCTCAGGTGGTGAGTTGTCAAGGCTTATGCTTGCGATAAAAGCTGTAGTTGCAGAGTGTTTTGATTTGCCTACTATGATTTTTGATGAGATAGACACAGGTATAAGTGGCGATATTGCAGCCAAGGCAGGCGAGATAATGCAACGAATCGGAGATAATCATCAGGTAATCACAATAACACATCTTGTTCAAGTAGCCGTAAAGGCATCCAATCAGTTTAAGGTCTATAAACTTTCCGATAAGGAGCAGACAGTTTCCAACATCATTCTTCTGAATCCTAAGGAGCGATTGAACGAGATAGCCTTAATGCTTTCTGATGGAGAAATAACACAAGAATCTCTCAACTTAGCAAAGAAATTGTTAGGTTATTGAAAAAAAGATTTGTTTTTTTGTAACAAAAATCTTGAAAAGTGAGTATAACGGAATGGAGTTTTGTTTTTTACGCAAAATAGTTTAAAAGTATTGTTATCTACAAAAATAAATAACGGCTATGAATTACATATTGTTTGATGATGCAACAAGAGAGGCCTTGAAACCATTGACATACACACGTCCTGTTTGTGAGGTAAGGCTTGGAATAACAACAATAAGAGAAAAATGGGAGAGAGCATTAAATGTTAAGACTTCCACATTAACAGATGACTACCTTTCAGAAAAGTATCCTATGATGATGTCAGAGGCTATGCTATTGATTAACTCTTCTGTCTGTCCTCGCAAGGATATGACAGAAATGATCATGAATATGAAGCCAGGACAAACTTTGATTAGTGGAGAGGTTGTTATTGCTATGTATAAGACAAAGGAAGGTTTTCTTTCTGACGAAGAGGAGAACAGTGAAAAGATAGAATATAAAGGCGAGTTAATTAAGGTTAATAATCTTGCAGATATATTCCTTTTGAATGATAAAGAGTTGAGACACGACTTTGAAGAATTGACTAAGGGAAGAAAATCTCAAAAACTTAGCGATACCAACAGAGTGATAGGCGATAATATCTTTGTGGAAGAGGGTGCAAAGGTAGAATGTGCAACCATCAACGCAGCCGAAGGACCTGTATATATTGGAAAAGATTGTGAGATTATGGAGAACTCTGTCATCAGAGGACCATTTGCAATGTGTGAACATTCGAAACTAAAACTTTCTGCCAAGATTTACGGGGCAACAACCATAGGACCTTATTGCAAAGTTGGAGGAGAGTTGGAAAATGTCGTTATGTTTGGTTATTCAAATAAAGCTCATGACGGTTTCTTTGGAAATAGTGTTATCGGCGAATGGTGTAACATTGGAGCAGATTCCAATGCTTCCAACCTTAAGAACACTTACGAAGAGGTCCGTCTTTGGTCTATAGATAAGAATACTTTTACCCCAACAGGAACTATTTTCTGTGGTACTATCATGGCTGATTATTCTAAATGTGGAATCAATACAATGTTTAATACCGGAACAGTTGTAGGTGTTAATTGCAATACTTTTGGCTCAGGTTATCAAAGAAACTATATCAATTCTTTCTCTTGGGGTGGAAACACAGGCGTTAAGGTATATGATATAGAGAAAGCTATTGAAGTTGCTGAAATAGTTCAAAAAAGAAGAGGAATAGATATGTCAGATGTTGATAAAAATATTCTAAGACATATCTATAAAATTTCTACAAAAGGTAAAAGAATTAGATAATACTACTCTTTTAACAAAAGGGGCGTTAAAGTTATTTGTCATTGACTTTAATGCCCTTGTTATGATAATAAACTATGTTAGAATTAAATCAGAAATTAGACAATCTGCTTAAAGAAATGTGTGCAGATGATGTAGTAGATATAGTCCCAATCATTACAGAAAATAAATTAGAAGATGATGGTAAAGAAATCATAATTCCAGAAGAGGTTCCAATTCTTCCGCTTAGGGGTAATGTGTTCTTTCCAAGCGTTCTTATTCCCATAGCTGCAGGAAGACCAAAGAGTATTCAACTTATCAAACAGGCATATAAGACCAAAGAAATCATAGCTGTTATTTCCCAAAAAGACGACAGTGAAGAACCCCAGCAGGAGAATATGTTCTCTGTCGGAACTTTTGCCCGTGTGGTTGAAATGTTTACTATGCCAGACGATAGTATTATGGTTGTCTTGCAAGGTTTAGAAAGACTGCTTTTCAAAGGCTACACACAGACTGAACCATATTGGAAAGGAAGATGTGAGACCTACAAAGACAACTGCAGAAACGTTTCTTCTGATGCAGAAATAATGTCTGCCACTTTAAAAGATATGTATCTCAATCTTTTGAAACTTACTCCTAATCTTCCTCCTAATGCTCTTATGGGTCCAAAGAACATCAAAGACCCTTACTATCTTTTGAATTTTGTCGCATCTCAGCTGAACATTGCAGTGAAAGACAAGCAAGATTTGTTGGAGATAGACAACTATGGTCTGAGAATGGAGAAGACTATGGCTTATCTTGGCAAGGAGATAAAGGAGGGCGAGCTAAAGCTTCAGATACAGAAGAAAGCCTCATCTGAAATGGATAAGCAACAACGTGAATACTATCTTAACCAACAACTCAAGACCATTCAGGAAGAACTTGGAGGTAGCCCTGCTGAACAGACTATCAACGAACTCAAAGAGAAAGCCAAAGCAAAGGTCTGGTCAAAAGATGTTCAAGAGATTTTTGACAAAGAGATAAAAAAACTCTCCAATATTCATCCTTCTTCTCCGGACTATTCTACAGAGTTGAACTACCTTACTTTTATGTTGGACTTGCCTTGGAACGATATAGGAGAAGACAACTACGACATAGAAGGAGCAAGGAAAGCCTTAGATGAAGACCATTACGGATTGGAGAAAGTAAAGGAAAGAATAATAGAATACCTTTCAGTTCTTAAACTTAATAAAGAAATATCTTCTCCTATACTTTGTCTTGTAGGCCCTCCGGGAGTAGGTAAGACCTCACTTGGTCGAAGCATAGCACGAGCAATGAACAGAGAATATATAAGAATTGCTCTTGGTGGTGTAAATGATGAAAGTGAAATACGAGGACATAGAAGAACCTATATTGGAGCTATGCCGGGAAGAATACTCAAATCTCTTTCCAAAGTAAAGCATTCAAATCCTGTCTTTGTGCTTGATGAGATAGACAAAATAATGGGAATGTCTGTCAATGGAGATCCTGCAGCGGCTATGTTGGAAGTCTTAGACCCAGAGCAGAATACAGCCTTTCACGACAATTATCTTGATGTAGATTATGACCTTTCCAAGATTATGTTTGTGGCAACGGCTAATTCATTGGCTAATGTTCATCCTGCTCTTGTGGATAGAATGGAGATAATAGACATTTCTGGCTATATAGAAGAAGAGAAGATAGAGATAGCAAAGCGTCATCTTATTCCTAACAACCTAAAAGCAAACGGCATATCAACAAAACAGATATCTATCCCCGATAAGTTGGTGTCATACCTTATCAACAACTATACAAGGGAGTCAGGCGTAAGACGTTTGGACAAGGTTATTGCCAAAATAGCAAGGCATAGAGTTGTAGAGATAGCCGAACAGAAAGACTATAAGAAAACTATTGTTCAGAAAGACCTGCAAAAAATTCTTGGGCTTCCTACTGCTTATCATGAACTGAGAATGGAGCAAGACCATGTAGGAGTTGTTACAGGTTTGGCTTGGACAGAAGTAGGAGGAGAGATACTTTTTGTTGAGGCTTCCACATCAAGAGGAAAAGGAAACATCAATCTTACAGGTAACCTCGGCAATGTAATGAAAGAGAGTGCAACCTTAGCCTTTGAATACTTGAAAAGCAATGCTAAGTTGTGGGGTATTGATGAGATAATCTTTGATGACAAGGATTTGAATGTCCATTGTCCAGAGGGTGCTACACCAAAAGATGGTCCTTCAGCAGGAGTTACAATGTTTACGGCCATGCTCTCAGCTTTCACCTCAAAGAAAGTAAGACACAACTTTGCTATGACAGGCGAGATAACCCTAAGAGGTCAGGTTCTGCCTGTAGGAGGAATAAAAGAAAAAATACTTGCAGCCAAGCGAGCCAAGATAACAGACATTATTCTTTCGGAAAAAAACCGTAGGGATGTGGAAGATATAAACACAGTCTATCTTACAGGATTGCAGTTTCATTATGTAAAATATGTTTCTGAGATTCCTGACATAGTATTGGTATAGTAAAGAAAGCAGAGTATTAAACTTACTTAAAAAAACAAGCAGACGATGTTCGATATTCAGACAATAGCAATAAGCATTCTTTTGGTGGCGTTGATAGTCTTCATAGTCTTCTATCTTTCCAAAGGCATAAAGAAGAAAACCAAGAAAGACAAAGACTATATCTACCTTTCCAAGAAGGGAAGCATTGTTTTTTATGTCTTCTTGCTACTATTGTTAGTCTTTTTTGTTGTTATGTATATTAAATGGAGGATATATTTAAATGTTTGATGTAGATTATATTCGTAAGGATTTCCCTTTATTAGATGAGAAAGTAAGAGGCAAACAAAACCTTATCTATTTTGACAATGCCGCTTCCACTCAAAAACCCCGATGTGTTATTGATGCACTTAGCAACTATTATACTCATCTTAATGCCAATGTTCATAGAGGTGTGCATTGGTTAAGTGGAAAAGCGACAGACGAATTTGAACTTGCACGACAAAGAGTTCAGCAATTTATCAACGCTCCTTATTCAGAGGACATTATCTTTACTCGTGGTACAACAGAAAGTCTTAACCTGCTTGCCGAAAGTCTTTCAAAATCTTTCCTTAGTGAAGATGATGAGGTCATTATTACTGAAATGGAACATCATTCTAATATTGTTCCTTGGCATATTGCAAGAGATAAATATCATTTTACACTTAAATATATACCTATTACTGACAAGGGAGAACTAAACCTTGATGTTTTTCGTCAGATTCTAAGTCCAAAAACCAAACTTGTTTCCTTGGCTCATATATCTAATACTTTGGGAACCGTCAATCCAATAAAGGAAATCATAAGTCTTTGCCATAAGAACAAAACAATGGTGATTGTTGATGGGGCTCAAAGCATAGCCCATTTGGATATTGACGTTCAGGATATGGATTGTGATTTCTATTGTTTCTCAGGTCATAAAGTGTATGCTCCAATGGGTATTGGTGTCTTGTATGGCAAGAAAGAATACCTTGAAAAGATGTATCCCTATCAAGGAGGAGGAGAGATGATAAAGGAAGTGTCAATGGAACAAACGGTTTTCAATGACGTGCCTTTCCGCTTTGAAGCTGGTACTCCTTCTGTTGCAGATACTATCGGCTTAGGTGTGGCTTTGGAATATGTTAAGCAGGTGGGTATAAAAGATATTATTGAATACGAAGACAAACTTATGGACTATGCGACCGAGAGATTGCAAGCAATAGAGGGGGTTCGTATCTTTGGCAACTCAGAAAACAAGTCTTCATGTATTTCTTTTCTTGTAGAGGGTATTCATCATTTGGATTTAGGAACAATGCTTGATATGCAAGGCGTCGCTATCCGTACGGGACATCATTGTGCTGAACCTGTTATGAGACGTTATGGTATTGAGGGAACAGATAGAATATCTTTTGCTCTATATAATACAATAGAGGAGATAGATAATTTTATTATCTGCCTAAAAAAAGCAATCTCAATGCTGAAGTAAAAGGCTTTGACAACTATCAGATTGATAGTGTTTTAAAAAGAGTTGATTTTCGTAAAAAAAGACTTGATGTTTGCATGCAAAAGAGTTGATGTTTATATGCAAAAGACTTAGTCTTTTTTTCTTAACTCTTGATGTTTTTTTACGCAGTCTTGAATTTGGTTTTTGTAAAGCAATAATAAGCAGAAAATCACTATCTTAACAGTAAAAACTCTCCGCTTAACTCTTTCACTGTGTTTTTGTCGTATTTTGAACTGTAAAGGAACTTATACGCAAAGGTACTCATATCACAAGGTTTGCCCTTATATGTTCCATCCCAATACTCTCCTATTTTTTCGGAATAAAAAACCTTTGTTCCCTATCTATCAAATATTTCAAAACGAAGAAAATAAATCTCATTTTCATCAACATAGTATCTGAAAACATTGTTGGTGGATAAAGAAGGAGTAAAAGCATTAGGAAAATAAACTTCTATTTCAGGTCTCTCTATTACATGTAGGATAAGGTTTATTGTTGTAGGACAGAAATCCTCAGCACTTAATCTGTATTTAACAGTATATTCTCCGCTATCGCTAAGAATAAGTCCGTATCTGTTAAAGACTTCTCCTTTATAGATTGTGTCTTCAATATTTAAGACATATATATCATGCACGTTAAGGTTAAGAACAATAATGGAATCACAGTTGTTTATGCTTGTAAAGTTCTTTGTGTATGTTCCCGTTGTGCTTTCGTTGAAATTATCGTCAAGATATATCTCTCCAAAACAAATATCCGCATTGATAGTATCGGAATATATTTGATTAACACTCAGTTGCAATACAAAAGTAGTATCATCATCTTCTACGGAATAATCTCCTGCCGAATAGTATTCATTATTTCTAAAAAGAAAAGGTAGTTCGTTTTCACAGATACTCACTTTTATAGTATCATTCTCTGCAATAGGATATTGTATTCTGATATTTACAGTATCATCGGCAAAACATAGTTTCTTTAAAGAAATATTATCCAATCCAAAATCATTACCTCCTGCAGTTATATTTGTATCTATTAATCTTATCCTGCAAGAAGTAGTATCATCACTATGCCATATATAGTTGATTGTTTGCCAAGTACAATTATTATCTTCCACTACAATCGTTCCAAAAGAAGAGTCATTGATAAATGTCTCAATAACAGGTTTTTCATGTTCTATTTGGGGAGAGTTTAACGCCCTTATTTGATAAGTTAATAAGTAATATGTATTTGGTTCTAAGTTTTCTATTGTTGTTTTATAGACATCTCTATTAGGAATCGTATCTGCGTCAAATATAGCATAATGATTTGAAGATGGGCAAGACATAAAGTAATGATTAATGTAATTAATATTGTTTGTGATGCAATAATTCCCATAATTAAAACCATTAGTCTGACCAAAAGGCCTTGTGTTGTAAGTGTAATCGGTTTGAAAGCCGGTATTTCCACTTTCAAAATCTCCATTAACGACAAGGTTTGGTTCTAAGATGTTGTAAGTATTAAGAATAATACTATATGTACTATCTGCAACAAGATGAAATGCCACACATTTTGTAGTGTCCCCATTTGACAAGAGTATAAGTCAGCATTATTTTCTGCACAAAGGTTTATGATTGTATCTGTTCTAACCTTTATAAGCGTGTCATTTATGTTTATTTTATTGGGACAATTCTCAGTTGTTTGAGAATATGCACTATATTCCAAGACAAATAAAAGAAATGATATGAATATGAGCTTCTTATTATTGATTATGGTATCAATTAGCAACATTTTATTAAATTATTGTAGTAATTATCCACGCTGTATTTGGAATAAAACTCTTGTTGACAGTTTTCTCTCATGGAAGAGTATAAAACCTTGTTATTAAATATCTTTATTATGTTTTCTTTTATCGTTTCGTAATTCTTTTGTTTTAAAACGAATCCTGTCTTATTATCTTCTACGACTTCAGCCATTACTGATAGATTATTGACTACAAGAGGTGTTTTATAATAAAGGCTTTCTGCTAAAACCATTGGAAATCCTTCATACCAAGTACTTAAAAACATTATCACACGACACTTATTATAAAAACGCTCCATTCCTTTTTTATCTAAGAATCCTTCAAATGCCAAATTATTTGGAATAGTCAGCCTCTTAACTTCTTGAGTTACTTCTCCTGCTACAACAAATTTGTAATCAGGTAAAAGTTTTGCTAATTCAACAAAGTCATAAAAGCCTTTTTCTTTTGTGAGTCTTCCTACAAAGCCAATGTATTGTTTTTTACTATCTTCTGTTTCTATTATAGAATCTTGTGGAACGAAAGTATTTGGCAAATAATAAATCTTTTCTTCCTTAAAACCGTTCTCTATGAACTTGTTCTTTTGGAAGTAAGACAGAGTATAGAATCTATCAACTCCTTTATAATAGTTAAGTTTTCTTACTATAAAGAATTTAAAGGCAAAGGCTAAGCTTTGAATTCTGCTATTAGTACAGTTGTTTTTTGCACAATGAAACTCTCTTCCTGCTTTTAGACACTGCTCACAAATCTTTCCGTTATGAAAAAATATACCTATAGGGCAGAACATCCTGTAATTATGAACAATCTGCCAAACCTTGACATTCATTTTCTTCAATGCAGGTATAATAGCAGGAGAGATAATGGAGAAAACATTGTGTATTATTGCAACATTCGGCTTTTCTTGTCTGACAATGCGTTTTATATCTTTTATGCTCTTAGGGTTATAGATAGAAGTGAAGATACTCTTTATTCTACCCCAAGAACTGTCTCCTAATTCGTGATAGTTGCGAGTGTAGAGTATAACCTTATGTCCATGTTGTTCAAGCAAGTTTTTTTGAAAATCAACAACGGACTCTTCACCTCCTCTATGTTGGTACTCATTATGTATTATAAGAAAAACCATAACAGCGATTTATATTTGCAAAGATAGAAAAATATTTTGTTCTAAAACAAAAAACAATAAAAAGTTTGATTTTTTAATCAACTTTGTTAATAATTAGAAAACAGATAGAAGTTCTTCTTCCATTATTTTTACATCTATCTGAGGAGTGCCTACAGCTTTAAGTAGAACAAAGTTCATTTGAGAGTTCAAGGTCTTTTTGTCATTGTAAAGATAGGGTATAAGATTTTCAAAAAGTTCTTTGTTAAGTTCAGGAATAGGAAAATGATTGTTTAAAAACTGATATATTGGCAAGAAAGTTTCGTGAGGGACATTGTATTTCTTTTCACTTAGGAGCAAAGCACAGAACATTCCAATTGCGACAGCCTTTCCATGGGATATAGTATTGCCTTGTGAAAGATATAAACTTTCTAATGCGTGTCCAATAGTGTGTCCGAAGTTGAGAATCTTTCGTTCTTTTCTGTCATATAAGTCTTTTGCGACCACGTTTTCTTTCAGTTCTATGCAGCGAAGAATGAATTCGTCTTCTATGGTTTGAAAATCTTGTTTGGAGATAAACTCTCTTAGAAAATCCTCGTCCATAACAAGAAAGTTTTTCAGTATTTCCGCCACTCCGTTCAGCATTTCTTCTTCGGGAAGTGTCTGCAAAAAATCCGTATCCAAGAAACTAAGCGTATTTGTATTGAATGTGCCTACAGCGTTTTTGACATCGTGGAGATTGACGCCCGTTTTGAATCCAATGGAGGCGTCTATCATAGCAAGCAACGAAGTTGGAACGTTGATATTTTGGATTCCACGTTTATAAATGGAACTTACGAATGCTCCCATATCGGTTACCACACCACCACCTAAGGAAATGATAACAGAATTTCTGTCAGCCTTGCTATCCAACAAAGAATTGCATAGATTTATTGCCGTTTCCATCGTCTTAGTCTCCTCTGATGAAGGTATTTCTAAGAGTGTGGCTTGCCTATCCGATATTTCATCAACTTTTTCTAATAATATCGGAAGACAATATTTGCCTGTATTCTCATCAGTCAGAACAAATATCTGTGAAAAATTGTTATTGACGAGGTAATTCTGTAATTCTGTTATAGGTATCATATCTTTTTTTTGCAAAAATATTACTTTTTAGTGAGAAATCAGCGTTTATAAATTTAAAATTCTTCGTTCTCCTTTCTCATTTCTAATTATTTTTATAACTTTGCAAGTTAAATTAGAAGCAAATATTGTAATTAAAATTTGAGATACAATGCAAACCATACTTATTTTAGATCACGGCAGTCAATATACTCAGTTGATTGCCCGTAAAGTTAGAGAGGCAAACGTTTATTGTGAAATACATCCTTATAATAAAATACCTGAAATAACCGATGAGGTAAAAGGAGTCATTCTTTCAGGCAGTCCGTATTCAGTTACAGACAAAGACGCTCCAAAGACAGACTTATCTCTTTTCAAGGGCAAGTTGCCTGTGTTGGGAATATGCTACGGTGCTCAGTATATGGTACATTGTGCTGAAGGAAAGGTGGAAAAGAGCAAGATAAGAGAGTATGGCAGAGCGAACTTGAAGAGTGTGGATAATTCATGCGTGCTTATGCAAGGCGTAAGGGTGAATTCTCAGGTATGGATGTCGCATGGTGATACTATATTGGAACTTCCTGAAGGTTTTAAGGTTATATGTTCAACAGAGAATGTTGATAATGCAGGCTATAGAATAGAAGGTGAAGACACATACGCAATACAGTTTCACCCAGAAGTCTATCACTCAGAAGACGGACTTACTCTGTTGAGAAACTTTGTTGAGAAGATATGTAAGTGCGATTGCTCTTGGACACCTAAGAACTTTGTGGAAAGCACTGTAAAGGAACTTAAAGAAAAGCTTGGCGAAGATAAGGTCGTATTAGGTTTAAGTGGTGGAGTGGATTCTTCTGTTGCTGCTATGCTGTTGAACAAAGCAATAGGAAAGAACTTACACTGTATTTTTGTGAATAACGGCTTGTTGAGAAAGAATGAGTTTGATTCTGTGCTTGAATCCTATAAAGATATGGGTTTAAACGTGAAAGGTGTTGATGCAAGTCAGGAGTTTTATGCAGTTTTGAAAGATGTTACCGAGCCAGAGAAAAAACGTAAGGCAATAGGAGCTAAGTTTATAGACGTATTTGATGCTCAAGCCAACGCCATAACTGACGTTAAATGGTTAGCACAAGGAACTATCTACCCTGATGTTATTGAAAGTAGCAGCGTAAAAGGACCTTCACAAACAATAAAGTCTCATCATAATGTAGGAGGTTTGCCTGATTATATGAAACTGAAGATAGTTGAGCCTTTGCGTTCATTGTTTAAGGATGAAGTACGAAGAGTCGGCAAAGAACTTGGACTAAAACAAGAACTATTGGGAAGACATCCTTTCCCTGGACCAGGTTTGGCTATAAGAATACTTGGCGATGTTACAGAAGAAAAAGTTAGGATATTACAGGAAGTTGATAATATTTTTATAGAAGGACTAAAAAACGCCGGTCTTTATGATAAGGTTTGGCAGGCAGGAGCAATACTTCTTCCTATTCAAAGTGTGGGAGTTATGGGAGACGAAAGAACATATGAAAGAGTTGTCGCCCTTAGAGCCGTAGAGAGTGTGGATGGAATGACAGCTGATTGGTCTCACCTACCATACGATTTTCTTGCTAAAATTTCTAATGAAATAATCAACAGGGTAAAAGGTGTGAATAGAGTCTGCTATGACATCAGCAGCAAACCGCCTGCAACAATAGAATGGGAATAATCTCTAATCAGCAATTCAGAGTTTAAAAAAAGTAGCCTAAGCGAATGAAAAGAAAGTTGAAGATATTGTTATTGGTTTTGATATGCTTGGCTGTGGGTAATGTGTATTCTCAAAGCCGACAAGAGATAAAGATTGCTATGTTGTTGCCTTTGTATTATGATAACATAGACGAGCTGTCTTTCAATCAATATAATATAGCTGAAAAGAGAAACGCCAACTACAGATGTTTCTCCTATATATCTTTCTACGAAGGAGCAAGGATTGCTTTGGATAAATTGGAAAGACAAGGCTATAAGATAACTTTTTTTGTCTTTGATGTAGGAGAAAATGACATTAAAAAGACCTCTGAAGTCTTGGAACAAGAGGAAATGAAAGAAATGGACTTGATTGTACCATTAGTGTTTAGGAATTCTTTTGACTTGATATCTAAGTTTTCTCAAGAACATCAGATACCTCTTGTTAATCCTATGAGTCCCAATAATGATATTCTGCTTAATGAATATGTTTTCAAGATTCAGCCTGACGATATTTCCATCGCTCAGACTACGATGAAATATATACAGGAAAAACACAGCAACTCCAACGTGATAATACTCTATGAAGACAGCAAGAAAGACAACTCTTTAATCAATTGGTACAAAAGCAACATCAACTCCTATACTTCTTCATGGACAATAATCAACTACAAAAAGAACGCAGCCAAGTTGAAGAACTACTTTAAGCCAAATGTAAAAAACATTGTCATCAACCTTATCACAAAGATAGACCCAAATGAAAATAAAGTGTTTGCCAATACTTTGACAAAGAAACTCTTTGGCTTCAACAACTATGACATAACTCTTTTTGCTCCTTTTGAATGGTTGGATTTTAGCAACATTGACTACTCTATGCTTGAGAGATTGGACTATCATTTTACTCTGACCTATTTGAATGACTACACCAATCCTAACTTTGTTGATTTTGTTAAGGAGTATCGTAAGCATTTTAGGACAGAACCGGACAAAATATATGCTGCTTTGGGATATGATATAATGATGTATTTTATCAAGGCTTTGAAGGAAAAGAAACAGAGTTTGACTTCGGAACCTAACATAAAGGATATGCAGGAAATGATCAACCATTATCATTTTAGACATCTGCCAAATTATCCTGGATGGCAAAACGAAACGACTACTATTTACAATATAAAGAACTATAAAATAAAATCAGAATGGAGCTACTAAGAAAAATATCTTTAATATTAGTTTTTGTTTTTTTGAGTATTACAAGTGTGTTTTCTCAAAGAGTTATTCACGACTTAAAGAATAACCCTTTGGATATAAAAAACTTTGACCAAAGAAACTATTCTTCTAATAAAAACGCTATATATTTTGAAGCAGACAAAGATTCTCCCAATACAGGAAGACTGATTGTTAATATTTCTACTAAAGAACAAGATGATATTAGACTATCTTGGCAAAACACTACAGCCAATAAAGTAAAAACACAATGGACTTCACGGTTGCAATACAGATTGTCTCTAAATGATGAATGGAAGGATGTAGCAGATGAAAAGGGGAGAAGTATTGTTTTTTATTCTCAATATAAGAGATATAAACAAAACTTTTCTAACATAAAACTTCCTGAAGAATGCGAAAATAAAGACTTTGTACAAATATCTTGGCTTGTTTCCACTAACGGCAATAAAAACAACTCTCCTCAAATATTATTTAGAAATATATTCATTCAATCTAATTATGACAAATATTTTGGAGTTGAGGCAGAAGTTAATGTCTTTGTTAATGAAATGGGAGAAGATAAAAAGGTGGAAAAGATTGTTTTTGACAATATAGCTATTCCATTTATCTATCCAGAAGTTCAGAGAATAAAGATTGAAAGTAAAAATATTAGAGATGGAATAAATTTTGAGATAAGTGGAACAGATAAAAGTCAGTTTTCTGTTTCCAAGTCTTCTTTGAAAGATAAACAGGAGGGAAAGTATATCTTTGTTAATTACTCTCCTAATACAGAAGGGAAACATAAAGCTTTTTTGGATATTTCCACTGCAAAGCTAAAACAAGGAACAATACATATTCCTTTGGAAGGTTCTTGTTCAAAACATAAAGATTACAACAAGAATTTCATTCCTTCGTATGACAAGCCAAGCAAAGAGTTTTCCTATCATATTCCTGTATTTTCAAACACCGATTATCAATATAGTTTCTCTACCAAGAAGCGTTCTAATATCTATGTGTTATATAAATGGTATCGCAATGATAAAGAACTGTTCTCGATGAATGATACTTTGAGGTCTGACTCTTATTGTGTTCCATTGAAAAGTCCAAAGGGAGCAGACGAAATAGAAATAAAGGTCTATTCTAATGAAGACTTTGTGTTAGAAAACTCCTATTTCGGATTGCCAAAGGTAAAGACAATGATTAGTTCTGGTCTTTGGTCAGATGATAATAATTGGAAAGATGGCAATGCTCCAACTATGGAAGATTTTGTTGTTATAGCCAAGAACGTACAGGCAGAAGTAGATGAAGATGTTTCTTGTACTATGCTTATTTTAGAAGATAGTGCTAATGTAGTAATAAATAACAATAAGATTTTTTATGTTGCTTCGGACATTTTCTATACTCAAAAATCTTTCTTTACAGTTTATCAATACCTATTACCAGAACGTTGGAACTATATCTCTTCTCCTGTCAATCAAGCACGAGCAGCTATGTTCTCTATGAAAAATGATAACAACGATGCGTGGTTTATGCAGTACAATACAGGAATAAAGAGTAAATTAGATGACTATTGGAGTGATTATATAACAGACCCTAAATTTACGTTAGTTCCAGGTAAAGGCTATGCTGTTTATACTCATGCTCCTTTAAATGTAAAGTACGAAGGTTTATTATGTGCAAGTAGTGTAGCTGTTAGTCTGAAATCCACACCAGATGACAGATGGAACATGATAGGCAATCCTTATACAGCTCCTTTAAGCAGTAAGAAACTTTTTGATGAGTTGGAAGGTAAGATTCAAGGCAATGCTATAATGTTATTTGATAGGGAAAACAGAGTATATAATCCGTTGATAGTTGATCCAAAAGAGGAGATAACCATACCATCTTTGGAGTCTTTCTTCGTGGAAGCCTTATCCAATCCGTCAAATATTCTGTTCAAGCGTTCTCAACAATATATACCATTAACAGGAGAACAAGCACAATCTAATCATAACTACTTAAATCTTTCTGTTTCCAAGAACAAGACTTATCAGTATGCTCTTTTGGGAATGGATAGTAATGCAAGTTATGGTTTTGATAATTATGATTGTCATAAACTGTTTGGTAACAATGAAAATATGCCAGAGATATATCTTAAAGATGAAGATGATGAATATTCTGTGAATGTATTTCCAGACTATCCTGTTTCTATAGATGTTGGTCTTTATATAGGAAATCCTTCTGATGTGGAGATAAATATAAATAACTTGTCTGTATTACCAGAAGATGTTGTTGTTATCATGGAAGATAAAGAGAGAGGAGAGTTTTATGACTTTTGTGATAATGCTTCCCTTAAAACATTTATAGGCAGTGGTACAACGGATAGATATAGAATACATATCATTAAAGCATTATCTAATAAGAAATGCAAAAATGTTTATGTTTGGACTGATAATGGACGTTGTTTAGTTTATTCTAAAGATGTAAATCTAAATAAAGTCAGACTAAAATCAGACAGAAATACTAATATAAATGAAAGAGATTATACTGCTGACAAAGTATTGCAAATGACATTGAAAGCAGGAAAATATATTGACTTAAACATTAATGACAATTGGATTAATATAGATATAAAATGAAAAGAATAGTTTTTTACATACTATATATAACATTACTCGGAACTATTAGTGCTTATTCTCAAGATTCTGATGTAGAGAAATTGTTAAGCAAAGGAGATTATTCTTCAGCTTTGTCTTATATAAAGAATGCTTATCATAATGACACAGCCAACAAAGACCGTTATTATGATTTGTACCTTTATTATAAAGAAATACATAATCCTAACAATGATTATGTTTCTGCTTTATTCTACGCACAACTATATAAAGAACAGAACGAAAAAGATAAGACAATAAATCTTAATAGTTTGGCAGAAGAAACTCTTGGTGTTATCTATCAAAAACAAGATATTGATGCTTTAAACCGTTATATAACCATAACTGATAATTATCCTCAACTGCAACAAGAAGCGACACGAATCAGAGATAGACTTGCTTTTGAAAAGACAGAGAAGAGTGAAAGTGTTGAAGAATATGAACAGTTTATAAAAAACTATCCGAATGCTATTCAAGTTGATCAGGCTCGTTCTTGGTTAAATGAACATCTTATGAAAGATATATTGAAAAGCAACGATGCTGAAAAACTTAGAGAGTTCATTAAATCCACCAACAACGCTTCTTACCGCAAACAAGCCTTAGAGCAGTTAGACAAAATAACTTTTAAACAAGTCTTGCAGGAAAACACCGTTGAAGCCTACGATAGATATATAAAAGAATTCCCTAATGGAGAATATATAGTAATGGCAAGAAACAAAAGAGAGTCTGCACAATATGATAAATATGTTAATGAAGGAACTATCAGCGATATGATATTCTTCCTTAGAAACAATTCAAAGAATGATAAAAACTATCAACTTGTGTTTGATAAATTGAAACTATATTCTTCTATCCACTATTCTATTCCTGCAATGTTGGTATTGGATAGTATAGAACATAATGATGGAGATTTGAAGACTTTTGCTAAACGTTATGTTTCCGACCTTTCTTTGTCTTCTATTCAAAGAATAACGGATGCTTTCCCTAATTTGAAAACTTTAGACTATATTGTTGAAGCAGAACAAAAAGCTAAAGCAATTCAAACTCTTATAAGCAAGCCTAAACTTACAGCGGAAGACTATAGGAAAAATAAGAGTCTTTTGACAAACCTGAATGCAAGACAAAGTACATTCTTGTTCAAAAGGTTTTATGAACTTAATGAGACTCTTCCTAAAAACAAGGCAATTAGTTTTAATCTTGGTTGGGATTCTCATTTTCTTGCATTCCGTCAAGCAAAAAAGATGGAACTGGATTTAGTACTTACTGAAGGTTCTGGAGGTGTTAATGAGCAAGATATTGATGTAAAATCTTTTGGATTGGATATTGAGGCTAAAGATATTTTTGTATCAGATGATAAAAAGATAATTCTTTTCTCAAAAGCCGATTATGATGGTTACGATTCTTATCCTGATTCAGAAAATAAAGACATATACTATTCTATTTTTAAAGAAGGTAAATGGCAAAAACCTCTTCCTGTTGTATCACCTGTTAATTCTCGTTTCAACGAAACTCATCCAGTGCTTTCTGCGGATAAAAAAACTCTTTGGTTCTCTTCTGATAGAGATCTGAATTTTGGAGCCTTAGATATATATGTTTCTCATAGGGAAGATACAAAAGATTGGAATTCTTGGTCAGAGCCTATTCTTTTAGGAGAAGATATAAATACTTCTGATGATGATTTTGTACTTAAAGTAGAAGACAATATGCTTGTTCTTACTCAAGATGAAAATGAAACGGAAGACAATTACATTTACTTAGAAGGCAATACTCAACTGAACTTTGTTTCGGGTAAAGTGAAATCAGCACACAATGATTTTAGTAATTCTAAGCTATATATATATAATAGTAAAGACTTTTCTTTGATAAATATTATTACTCCAAATGACAAAGGTTATTTTGCTTTTATACGTCCTTCTGTAAGCTATGCTCTTTATCTACAAAAGAGTAATTACTACTCTCCTATAACAGATTCAACAGACATTACACTATACTCTATAGAAGATCTTGCAGCGAATAGTGATATAATAACCGTCAATTCATTTTTCAATCCTAAGAATCCTTTGGAACTAAGCAAACGAGGAGAAATGGAACTTCTTTTGTTAGCTAATGTTTTTAAATCTAAACCATATATTTTGAATTTGGAAGTTCATGCCAACAAAGGTTTCAAAAAAGACTCCGAGGAAGAACTTAGCGTAAAGCAGGCAGATGTTATCAGAAACTTTCTTATAAAAAAAGGAGGAGTAAATGAAGCAAGACTTATTACAAATGGTTTAGGAACAAACAAAGTTGTTCAGGGTTGGGAAGGTATGGATTGTATAGACATAAGTATTTTAGATAAATAATAAATAATAAATAACAGTAAATAATGATAAGTTGGTTTAAAGATATATTTCTCACTCAAAGCATTGCACAAAGCATTATTCTTATTGCTTTAACTATTGCAATAGGTTTATATCTCGGAAAATTTAAGATAAAGGGTATTTCTTTAGGAATAACATGGATACTCTTTGTTGGTATAATTCTTTCCCATTTTGGCTTAATTGGGGATGCAAAACTGATGAGTTTTATCAAAGACTTTGGACTTATATTATTTGTATATGCCATAGGCTTACAAGTAGGTCCAAGTTTCTTTTCCTCTCTTAGGAAAGGAGGATTAAAGCTTAATATGTTAGCTGTGCTAATTGTGGTATTAGGTTGTTTGGTTACTCTTGTTATAGGATATGCTACTAATACTGATTTAGCGACAATGACAGGAATAATGACAGGTGCCGTAACCAATACTCCTGCTCTTGGTGCTGCACAACAAACATTAGAGGATGCCGGACAGAACGGAAGTTTTCTTTCTTCAGCATACGCTGTCGCTTATCCATTGGCTGTGATAGGTATTATTTTCGTGCCTATGCTGGTAAAACTTATTTTCCGTATAGATACAAAAAAAGAAGAACAACAGTCTATTCAAAACAATACGACTGACAATCCTTCTTCTATGTCTATAAAGGTTACAAACAAGGGGGTTGAAGGAAAAACGCTGCAAACTCTTCATACCATATATAAAACTCCTTTTGTAGTTTCCCGTATAAAAAGAGCAGATGGAACATTGGAAAGAGCAAATAAGGATTCCGTTCTTTATGTAAATGACATTGTTCGTATGGTTACCCTAAAAGAACATGAGGAGGAAGTAACATTACTATTAGGTGAAAGACTAAAAACAGAAGAAATCTCTTGGGATGTTGATCATGGAAGATTGGAATCAAAAAGAATAGTAGTAACAAAAAAGGAGATTCAAGGCAAGACTCTTGGAGAATTACATCTTGGAACTCTTTACAATGTAACTCTTGTAAGGGTAAAGCGTGGAGGAACTGAACTTGTTGCGAGTGCCAATCTTCAACTACAACTTGGCGACCGAGTTGTTGTCGTTGGAAGTGAAAATAATATTCAAAGAGTTGCTAACGTTTTAGGAAATTCTCTTAAACGTTTGGAAGTTCCTAATCTTATCCCTATTTTTATGGGAATATTCTTAGGTATTATTGTTGGACTTATTCCTATTAAGTTTCCAGGCATACCTCAACCAATTAAATTAGGTTTGGCTGGAGGTTCTCTTATTGTGGCAATACTTATTTCTCGCTTCGGTCCTTTATACAAGGTTGTTACTTACACAACTACAAGTGCAAATATGATGATAAGAGATATAGGTATTTCGCTTTTCCTTGCCGCAGTAGGATTGACAGCAGGGGAAAACTTTGTGGAAGTTATTCTTTCTGGTGGTTATTGGTGGGTATTATATGGTTTATTGATTACTGTTATACCTATATTTATAGTTGCCTGTATTGCAAGAGGAGTTTTCAAACTACCTTATTATACAATAGTAGGAATGATAGCAGGTTCTCATACTGATCCTCCTGCCTTAGCCTTCGCAAACGAAAGCACTGAAACAGACATGCCTGCTGTAAGTTATGCAACAGTCTATCCTTTGACGATGTTTCTAAGAATCTTCTCTGCACAAATACTTATCTTAATATCTTTATAAATCTTTTCTAAATGGCGAATAGGGAAAAGTATATACTATTAGAAAAACAAAAAGGCTTGCCAATATTTATGCAATCTTGGTGGTTGGATATGGTGTGCAAGAACTCTTGGGATGTTTTTCTTGTAGAAGAAGATGATAACATTCTTGCTGCTTTTCCATATTATATTCATAAAAACAAATTCTTTACCTCCATAATACCACCTGAACTTACTCCCGTTTGCGGATGTTATGTTGATTATTCTTTCTGTAATCGTATCTCAGAAAGATATTCTTTGGAGAACAGAATTACAGAAGAATTTGCTCTGTTTATAGACTCCTTAAAACCATCTTTTTTCTCTTATACTCTAAGACCCGAAGATTTTTTCTGTATGGGCTTTCATTGGCACGAGTTTTCCAACACTGTACGTTATACCTATCGTGTAGATGTTAGTGATATTGATAACTGCTTTGAAAGTTTTGTTCCAGTAATGAGAAAAAACATACGAAGAGCCGAAAGACTGTTGCATACAGAATACGACAACTTTAACCTGACTCAAATATACAGCCTGCTAAAACAGACTTACAGCAAACAAAATATAGAAATACCGTATTCTTTTCTAACATTCAAGGATATTGTAAATAAATCCATACAGCAAAATCAAGGAAAACTACTGATAGCAAAAGATGAAAAGGATAATATCAACGGAGTTCTGTTTATTGTATGGGATAATAACATTTGCTATAATCTTATTTCTGGTATTGACTTTAGGTTTGAAAAGAATAAAGTTATGGCTTATCTTACGTGGAAAGCAATGCAATATGCTCATTCTTTAAATCTAAAGACTTTTGATATGGAAGGTTCTATGCTAAAGAATATTGAACATTATTTCCGTTTCTTTTCTGGGACAAGAACTCCATACTTAGTCATAACAAAAGAGTATTCTAAGTTATACAGTTTGCTAAGAAAAATAAAAAACTCATTCTGATGAATATAAAACTATTAGTTGTAGGGAAAACTGTCAAAGGGTTTGTGTCGGGAGCAACAGAAGAATATACCAAGAGGTTGAAACATTACATCAATTTCAAGATAGAAATTATACAAGATGTAAAGAATGCGTCTTCTTTCTCCTCTTCTCAGCTAAAAGAAAAAGAAAGCGAACTTATCTTAAAGCATATCTCAGAAGAGGACTACATAATACTATTAGACGAAAAAGGGAAAGAGTTTTCAAGCAAAGAGTTTGCTTCTTTCATTCAACAAAAAATGAACCAATCCATTAAATCTTTGGTCTTTATTGTTGGTGGAGCTTTCGGTTTTGATGAGAAGATAAAACAAAAATACACTAACAAGATTTCTATATCTCGTATGACTTTTTCACATCAGATGATTAGAGTTCTTTTTATAGAACAACTCTATCGTGCTTTTACTATTTTAAAGAATGAACCTTATCACAACGAATAAAAATAAAAACATTATATATGAAACATTTGGAAGAATTTACTGTAGAAAACAATATATCTCTAAATAGAGATTGTTTTTTACTTGCCTTAAAAAGTCCTATAAGTCTGCAAGAAATAAAACCAGGACAGTTTGTTAATGTTGAGGTTAAAGATGTTGCTGACCGTATTCTTAGACGCCCTATAAGCATACACGATGTGGATCTTGAGAAAAACATTCTTTATATTGTGGTTCAGAAGGTAGGAAAGGCAACTAAAAAACTTTCATCTGTCAATAAAGGAGAGCAACTTTCAATCATCTTTCCATTAGGTAACGGATTTAGCACTGAAGGAAAAAATCCTCTCTTAATAGGTGGAGGTGTAGGAACTGCTCCATTGTTGCTTTTAGCAAAAGAGTTTAGAAGAAAAGAGATTACTCCTACAATCCTTATAGGAGCAAGAACAAATGAACAACTTTTTTTAACTAACAGATACAATGCTGTTGGTAATTTGAGTATTTCAACTGAAGATGGAAGTGTGGGAGAAAAAGGCTTAGTAACAGCAAATTCTATATTGAATAATGATTTTGATGTCGTTTATTGCTGTGGTCCTACTCCTATGATGAAAGCTGTAAGCGAGTGGGCGAAAGAAAGAAACATCAAATGCTATGTTTCATTAGAAAACAGAATGGCTTGCGGAATAGGAGCCTGTCTGTGTTGCGTAAATGAAACCAAAGATGGTCATAATGTTTGTGTTTGCACAGAAGGACCTGTTTTCAATAGTATGGATATAAAACTTTAAAACAAGATTATGGAAGATAAAAGATTAAATATACAGATTGGTAATCTTAAGTTGAAGAACCCTGTAATGACGGCTTCTGGAACTTTTGGCTACGGAACAGAATACGAAGATTTCATTGATATATCTAAACTTGGCGGTATTGTTGTAAAAGGAACAACAGGAGAAAGAAGAGAAGGCAATGCTTATCCTCGTTTGGCAGAGACTCCTTATGGAATGATAAATGCAGTAGGCTTGCAGAACAAGGGAGTAGAATACTTCTGTAAAGAGATATATCCTAACATCAAAGGCAGAAACGAGAATACTATAGTAAATGTCTCTGGTTCAAGTATAGAAGAATATTGTAAGGTTGCAGGAATGATCAACGATTTGGATGAAATACCAGCCATAGAACTAAACATATCTTGTCCTAATGTAAAAAAAGGAGGAATGGGTTTTGGTGTAGATAAGGATATGGCAAGAGAAGTTGTTCAAGAGGTTAGAAAAGTCTATAAAAAGCACCTTATTGTTAAACTGACTCCAAATGTTACAGATATAAAGGCTATAGCACAAGCGATAGAAAAAGCAGGTGCAGATTCTCTTTCTTTAATAAATACAGTCTTAGCCATGGCTGTGGATAGCGAAAAAAGAAAACCTATTGTCTCAACAATAACAGGAGGATTGTCGGGTCCAGCTATAAAACCCATAGCCTTGAGATGTGTTTGGCAAGTTGCACATAGCGTTGATATACCCGTTATAGGTATGGGAGGAATACAAAATGCAGCAGATGCAATTGAGTTCTTGCTTGTCGGAGCAAGTGCTATTGAAGTAGGAACAGCCAACTTTCTCAATCCAAGAGTTACTATTGAAATCATAGAAGGAATGTCCGACTACCTCAACCGCCACAAAATAGACAACATCAAAGACATCATTGGGGTAATATAGAAAAAAGATAGGATAAAAAACACTCTTCTTTTAAAGAGAAGAGTGTTTTTTTTATTCGGTGTATATTTCAGGGTGTTTTTGTTTGTCTTTCTTGATTAAAATACCATTTACAATAACGATTATTAAAATAAGAATAAACGCAAATAGTATTGTCAATATTAGAGAAACATGTTTTTGAGGTTCTATCCAAAGTTCTTTGACAATACCTCTGCGAATAAAGACTTCAACACTTGTCCAAAAAACTATAACTGTTGCTATAGCCATTCTTATGTTTGCTCCCCATTGTTTAAGTCTTAGTTGTTTTCTAAAGATAAAGAAACTTCCGACTAAACAGGCAATGGCTACAAATATTATTATAGGATTTCTGTCTCCTACAAACTCGGGATCATACAGAAACATCAGCAGTAGATAGCAAGACCACATCATAAGGTTTAGTTCCATGCAGGTAACAATAGAAGTATGTCTTGTTATTGGGTTTGTTACTATTGTTTTTCTTTTTCCACGGAAGAGAACTCTTTGACACCAAATCAAGAAATCACATCCACTTCTTATAGAAAAGATATAGATAAGCATAAATAGAATCCAGAAGCCAAAAGTTGCTGGCATGATAACATACTCTGGTTTAGAAAAGACCATTGTTTCTCCTAATGTCTTTGCATTTTCTGCTATTTGCAAGGGAACAAGTTCGCCGTTAGAGTACATAGCCATAGTCTGAAAACGTCTTGCGTAGTAGTGTAATCCAAATTCTATCCAGCCTGTCCAAATAAACAAACCACCAAACAAGCCCATAAGTGTTTGTTTGTTATCTGTCTTGACAAACACTCCCCATATTGTCAGTAAAAGTCCAACCAATCCCATTAGAAAAGCGGCATTGTAGAGATTACCCATTAGAAGTTTTTCCATTAGAATCATAAGGGCGTGTCCCAAGGGCATAGTGCAGAGTATTAAAAAGAAGCTAAGTATTGACTTTACCCAATATTTTTTATCTTTTTGCATAATTCGTCATTTATTAAACAAAGCAAAAAAGTGAATAAGGCGTCTGTTATTAACCATTTCTTCTTCTTTTGCCTTATTCACTTTATCTATAAAATCTTTTACTTTCTACTTCCAGAGAAAGACATAGTCATTGTACCGTGATTAGATTCCACTTCCATTGATATTGTCATACTTTCTGCATTGTAAATACATTCTACATTGTTGAATGTATAAGAATCGTATGCTTGACCTCCAACTGTAGGATGCAAGGCTGAACCTGTGGCAATAGTATCACCATTTGAAACTACGTATGACAGACCTTCTATTCCCATATCCATAGTCATAGGCATATTAGGAGAGAATTTAACTCCATACATCATAACATCGCAAGTCTCTTTTTTTGTTTTACTTGTCAAAGTTACATCTATATTAGATGCAACAAGGTTCTCACCTACATAAACATCTCCTGCGAAAGTAGATACAGCAGTTTTGTTAGTAACTTTGTTGTCATCGTCGTCATCATCGCAGGCTACAAATGTAAATGAGCAGATAGCCAATGCAACCAAAAGAACTTTTTTTAAGTTTTTCATCTGTTTTTTGTTTTTTTTATGTGTTAATTAATAATGTTAATTGTATTAAAATAGTATTATTTTAATTTTCCTTTATAATTTACTTTCTTATCTCCCATAAAAGTAGAAAAAACTAAACCCTCTTTGGTAACAGTTCCTGAGAAATCAGTTACCTTATATTTGTCATATCCTTTCCCTTTCACAGTAGGAGTAATATTGTTTCCACTTATAGTTGTTTTATTGTTTTGCTTAATGAGTTTTAAGTTGGCAATGCTTACATCTACCTTTACAGGCATAAACCTTGAGAACTTAACATCATAAAGAAACAAGGTGGCAGTATTGTTTTTTGCCGTAAGTCTTGCCTCTACCTTTTCTCGTTTATAAGTTCCTACCGTCATTGTTCCTATAAAGGTCTGTGCTTGAGCTAAGCAAAATACGGATAAAACAAATAGTATGCTAAATATCTTTTTCATCTTTATTCTATTCTCTTTGCTCTATAATCTATCTTGAAGCCTGAACTGTCAGTGTAGAATATCATGGAATCTTTATTCACCTTGCAATTAAAGTTATAGAAAGTATAGTGTCCCATATAACCATTCATAGCATATGGAACAAGAGTATCCATGTGAATCAGAGTATCTTTTCCTTCTATTGTAGCAGGCAGATCCTTTAAATCAACATTTACATACACAGGCATATTTTCCGAAAACCTTACTTTAAGTATCGAAATATCATACCTGTTGTTTCCTAATGACTTAAATACGCTTACAACTTCATCCTGTTCATAACCATTATCCACATTCACCTTTCCGATGTATTCTGGATAGGTTGCACCTGTTATGGTATCTTGTTTGTCATCATCATCGTCATCATCGCAGGCTACAAAGGCTAATCCTAACGACATCAAACAAATCATCATCAATAATAAATTTCTTTTCTTTTTCATCTTCTTAATATTTTTTACATACTATATCTTAATGTTATTCCAAATCTAAGAGGTTCTCCACGTTGGACAAAATTATGTCCTGTGGAAAGAAAATAAAATGTGTTGTATTTTGTATTCAGCAAATTTCTTGCCCAAAATGAGACTGAATACCTGTTTCTTTTCAAGGTGAGGTCTAAGGAAAGAAGATTATAATACTTTTGGTAAAGCGTGTTCTGTTGATTGAAGTATATCTTTCCCAAACCCTGATAAGTCAGGCACAGTTCTATCATATCAAGGTACTTAGAATCCATAAGCCAATAGTAGTCTGCACCGATGGAAACAGTGTTCAATGGATAGTAAGGCAGGTATTTGCCCGAGTAGTCTTCCTTATTGTCATTGTATTCATTGAAAGTAGCCTTGGAATATCCATAACCTAATATCAAAGTCAGCCTTTTTATCTTAGCAGTGAGCGAAACTTCGGCTCCAAGGCTTGATGACGAAGAAGCATTATCCATCATTCTGCCATTAGTGTAAGGAGTTAGGAAGATAGTAAGTTGTTGGTTGCTTATATCCATATAGTATAGAGAAATATCTGCTGAAAGTTTTTTATCAAAAAAGCTTAGATGTGTTCCTATTTCATAATTCCACATATACTCAGGCTGATAGTTTATTATATCATTTCTATTGTAGTTAGCATAAATATCTGCCATTGCTGTACCATGAACTGCTGTTAGACCCATATCTTTTAGCATATTCTGCTTCATTTGATTTTGGATAAGGTCAGCAAACATCTGAGTATTATATCCTCCTGTCATATATCCGCGGGAAACAGATATAAAAACATTGCCCCCTTCTATCTTATATAGCATAGAAAGTTTAGGCAAAAAAGCATAGTTGTATTTATGATTCTTTCCTGAAAGAGTCGTCTGAAGAAAAGAATAATCAGCCATTGTTCCTGTAAATCTGTAAAAAACGTCTGTAGAGCAATCATAATCCAAAGCCACTCTCTCCAAATCGTATCTTAATCCCCCTATAAGTTGTAATCTGTTGGAAATATTGTATGAAAGTTGAGAATATAGAGCCATACCCATTCTTGGATACTTAAAATCATCTCTGACAAGCATAGTGTCATCTCTGAATAACATCTCATCTGTCAGAGGAAACACAGAATGCATTCCTGTATTTATGTTGTCAAGTATCAACCTTTGTATGCCGTCTTTTTTAAATAGAACAGGAGCATTCATATCAAGGTATTTATAGAAGAAAAAGGCTCCTACCGTCCAATCAAAGTCGGATTTTTTGTTGTCATTCTTAAGAACAAACTCCTGAGAGAAGGCATAGTCTTTTTCTTTTTGTTGTAGAGTGAAATAACTGTCTTGAGTAAAGTCATTATCCAATATCATCTTGTCAAAGTTCAGCTGAACAGAGGTCAAGGACTGAAAACTAAATACGTTCTTTTTTCTTTTCAATATGGAGGTATTGTTGATGATATTTACTCTGTCGTAACCTGACTTGTCGTTGTAATTAACTTCATCCACCTCAAAGGTGTTGGTGTCTATCTGTCTGTACGCATAACCGCCTTGATGGATTAATGAAATGTATGTGGAGTTTTTTATGGATAGGTTGTTCTTTCCTCTGTATTCATAAATCATTCTCGCATTCAGACTCTTGGACCAATCTACGTTCTCTTTGTTATATCTGTTTTCAAAGAAGCCGTCAGTCTTTTGAGCGTCAATGCCGAACATAAAAGCCTTGTTTTCCGAAAGTAAAGTGTAATAAGATAACTTCAAATCGAGAGTATTCGCAGAAGCATAACCAATGCTTGCCTTCAAACCTTGATAATCAAAAGGTGAAAGAGTTGTGATGTTTATCAAACCTGCCATAGTATTCATACCAAAAAGAAGACTTGAAGAACCTTTAAGAATATCCACCTTTGAAAAGTCAAAATACCTGAAATCAAAACAGTTTTTATTCAATAGCATAACTCCATCCAAGCATACACCAACCGACGAATTGTCTATCCTTGAGCCTATTCCTCTTATGTATATAGAGGATGTTATATTGGAACCATAGTCGGGAATATACAGGGTGGGGGCTATGGAAGAAAAGTCTTTGAAATTTGTAACATTATGATTGTTAAGATACTGTTGGTTGAAAGAATTGCTTAGAGAAGGCAAGCTGTCGCCGATTGTTGATGACTTTATATTGCCTGAGACTACAACTTCATCAATGGTAACGGTCTTCATAGTATCCTGAGCCACAGAAGCAATGGCGTAAAGACAAGTCATCAAGACAATAATATTTCTTACCAATACATTCACAGTATATCTTTATTTTTGAGATTGCAAAAGTAACATAATTTTCCTTACCCTCGAAGGCCGAAAATAAAAATACTCAATAATTAGTATTGGTGTGGAATTATGTACTTCCCAAAGAGAAACAGAATTTTTTGCCACCGTTTAAAGAAAACAACCTTTTGATATTTAGAGGTGAAAACTCTTTTTTTAGAACTTTGTTTTCAAAGAGAAAAGACGCAACTCCATTTGCAGACAGACAAGTATCTAAGTACAAAATCATCGCTTTTGAGTACAGAGAAAAGATGCTTTTTTATCAACACTTTGTTTTGTTCAAAAAAGAGTTGATGTTTAGGGTCAAAAGAGTTGATGTTTATACTAAAAAGAGTTGGTTTTAATTTTTTAAAACCAACTCTTTTTTCATAGCTTGTAATAGATTGTTTATCAAATCATTCTATATCTATCTATTTTATAAGAAAGAGAAACGGATTATTGCAGAAATTCTACAATAACCCGCTTGTTTGAGACTCAGTCTGTTTGACTATTATTTATTTACTTGGAATTTTGTTACTCCATTAACAATAAAATCAACTATTTGTCTTGCTGCTGCAAGTCCAGCATTGATATTTGCTTCTTTTGTTTGAGCACCCATTTTCTTAGGTGTTGAGAAATAACGAGGAGCAAATGCTTTAAGTTCTTCGTCATTTGTTGCTGCTATGTCAGTAACATATTTAAAGTCTTCTCTTTCAGCCAAAAGTTTAGCCATATCAGCTTCGTTGATAACTTCTTTTCTTGCTGTATTTACCAAACAAGCACCCTTTGGCATCTTGCTTAATAATTCGTAATTAATAGAGTTCTTTGTCTGGTCATTTGCTGGAATGTGCAAAGAAACATAATCACAAGAAGAGTAAAGGTCATTAACATCCTTAGCAACTTTTACTCCGTCTGCTTCTATTTTTTCTGCTGGGATGAATGGGTCAAGAGCCATTATCTCCATACCCATTGCTTTAGCCTTCATAGCAACAAGTCTTCCAACATTGCCGTAAGCGTGAATACCTAAACGTTTTCCCTTTAACTCTGTTCCTGCAACAGGAGTGAAGTTTGTTCTTGCCATGTAAATCATAAGACCTAATGCAAGCTCAGCAACTGCATTTGAGTTTTGTCCTGGAGTGTTCATTGCAACAATACCTCTGTTTGTGCAAGCCTCAAGGTCAAGGTTGTCAAAACCAGCACCTGCTCTAACCACAATCTTAAGATTTTTTGCGTGGTCAATAACTTCTTTTGTTACTTTGTCAGAACGTACTATAAGAGCATCAACATCTTCTACAGCCTTATAGAAATCTGCTACGTCTGTGTATTTTTCTAATAAAGCAAGTTCAAATCCTGCTTTTTCAACTATTTCTCTAATGCCATCAACAGCAGCCTTTGCAAAAGGTTTCTCTGTTGCTACCAATACTTTTGTCATCTTTTTATTGTGTTTTTGTTTGTTTATTAATATTAATATAGTTGGATAACGTTCTATTAATTTTTTTATTGTAAATTTGCACATAAATATTTCTAAAAAAGAAAATAAAAATAAAGGAAAGGATTGGATACTTTTTTTACCATAAAACAAACCAGCAAAGGCGAATACAAAGAAAACAAAAGCAGTTTTCTTGCCTTTGCTTATCCTGTTGAGGATACCGAACAAGTAAAGCAATTTGTTGATAACTTGAAGAAAGAATACTACGATGCTCGTCATCATTGCTTTGCTTATAAGATAGGTATTGGAAAAGAAGTTCAAAGTCGTGCTTTTGATGACAGAGAACCTTCACACACGGCAGGCGAAAAGATACTTGGAGCAATAGAGTCAAAGAATTTAACCAATGTTCTTATAGTTGTAGTCCGTTATTTTGGAGGAATAAAACTTGGAGCCTCCAACTTAGCTAAAGCATATAAACAAGCAAGTATGGAAGCCTTAGGTAATGCTGAAATAATAGAGAGAACTATTACTGAAGATATTCTCTTTTCGTTTGATTTTTCAATTATGGCTAATGTGAATAAATTCTTAAAAGACAATCGCTTTGATAAAACATCTTATACTTATGTTTCTGCAAACGAGATTCTTCTAAAAGTAAATAAGGATAATAAAGAAAATATCATCAACCAACTGTCTTCTGTCTTTGGGATAAAGATTTTATAGTTAGTCTTCTTTTTCGCTAAGCAGTAGCCATTGCATTTCTTTTTCTTCTAACGATGATATTATTTCTTCTATTCGTTTTGATGTTTTTTGAAGTTCTTCTGCAGACAAGAAGCCTTGACTAAGTTTTTCCGTAAGGAAAGCTTTTTCTTGTTCCAAGGAAGGTATTTCTTTTTCCAATTCTTCTTTCAGGCGTTTTTCCTTAAAAGATAGTTTGTTTTGATTTTTTGATTGTTGTTTTTGTTCTTTATAAGCTACTGCACCTTCGCTATTGTTTTGAGTTTTTAGAGATTTTTCTTGCTTTTTCTTTTGCTGAATATATTCGCTGTAAGGGATGTAGCAGTCTTTTATCTGTCCATCTTTTTCGAAGATAAAATAATGCTCAACGATGTTTTCTACAAACCGTTTATCATGAGATACAAGTAGAAGACAACCTTTATAACTCTTTAAGAAGTTTTCTAATGTCAGCAAAGAATAAATATCCAAATCATTAGTAGGTTCATCAAGTATAAGGAAGTTAGGATTTTGTATTAGAGTTTTCAACAGATAGAGCCTGCGTTTTTCTCCACCAGACAAAAGAGAGTAGGGTGCAAACTGCATTTGTTTTGGAAAACCAAACTTTACAAGAAATTCAGAGGCACTTATGCTTCCTGTTTTGCCGTTATCGTCTATGAGAATATTCTCTGCAACATCTTTGATAACGTCTATAACTTTTTTGTCTTCGCTTTCCAATAGACCTTGTTGCATATAGTAAGCGAAGTCTATACTTTGTCCTACGATAATATTACCTGAATCTTGCTTTTCTTTGCCCATAATGATATTGAGCAAAGTTGTTTTTCCGCAACCATTGCTTCCCATTATGGCTATCTTATCGCCACGTTTGAAATTATAAGAAAAGTCTTTGATAAGTTGCTTGTCTCCAAAAGTCTTTGATATGCTATTTATCTCAAGTATCTTTTTGCCTATACGCTTTTCAATAACAGAAAACTCCTCTTGCTCTTTCTCTGTTTTCTGAAAGGCCTGTTCTTTTATTGTCTCAAAATTCTCTATACGTTTTTTGCTTTTCGTTCCTCTGGCTTGAGGCATTCGGTTTATCCAATCCAATTCTTTGTAGTATAGATTGCGGGCTTTTTCTATAGAAGTTTGCTGTTGTTGAACTTTCTCTGCTTTTTGGGTTAAGAAGTACTCAAAATTGCCATGATATTTTTCTATTGTTGTCTTTGATAGTTCATATATATCAGTGCAGACCTTATCAATGAAATCTCTGTCGTGAGTTACTACAAGAAGTGTAGTGTTTTTAGCTTTTAAAAAGTTTTCCAACCACTCTATCATTTGCATATCCAAGTGGTTTGTCGGCTCGTCAAGTACATAGAAGTTACTTTGTTTGAGCAGAACTTTAGCTAAGGCTACCTTTTTTTGTTCGCCACCCGAAAGGATATTCAAAGGACGTAGAATATCCTCAACCTTGAAGATAGACATTATCTCTTTTACTCTTGCAAGAAAGGTTTCTTCACTCTCTTGTTTGTCATAGCTGAGCATAAGTTCTTCTTGTATGCTGTGCTTTTCTTCTTTCCATGTCTTTTGTGGAAGATAAGACGCAAAAGCATTGGAGTTGAAAGTTATAAGACCATTATCCCTTTCTTTCTCATCAAAAAGCATATTCAACAGAGTACTCTTTCCTTCTCCATTTCTGCCGATAAGAGCAACTTTTTGGCCGACATTGATTCCAAAAGAAAGGTCTTCAAAAACAACCTTAGTGCCAAAACTTTTATAAAGATGTTCTACCGTTAGAATACTTTCAGCCATTAATGTCTAACTTTGTAGCCTTTTGGTTGAGAAAAAGGATAAGAATTTTCTGGATTTACTTTATGGTTCTTAACCTTTAGTTTGATGCTTTGTTTTTGCTGATTGAATATAGCATTAACTTCTATTACCGAAGGAAAGTAAAACTTATCAACCTTTGTTATTTCTTTCTTTACTGTCCCGGAAAAGTTAGGCGAGTTAAATGTAGCATTTCTTACTGTGTCAAAGAACAAAGACTGCACAAAATTATAACTTAAAGGCATACCAACAAACTTAGTTATCCTGTCATAGTTGCAAGCGATGTATTCTTTTTCCAATTTGTTGATAACAAAAACAGAGTCTGTTAAACACAATGCTCTTACTCCTTCTATACCAAGAGAAGAAGCAGACACCCAAACGATACTATCGTACGCTATTCTTACTGTTGCACTAATGGGAATTCCTTTATACGAACCACTAACCTTACAAGAGAAAGTATTGAAAGGCTTTACTTTCTTTATGGATTCAGTACTTGGTTTTTTGGTCTCTGTTGTTTCGTTATTGGTTGTTGCTGTTCGTTCTTTTTTTTCTGCCTTTTTGAACAGAGAACAAGAAGAAACAAGTGCAATTATCAATATTATATATATCAGTCTTTTCATTATTAATTACTATATTAATATGAACGTTTGTTGTTTCCTTCGTACCAGTTAATGAATGCAGTATTTACAACTTTATTTCCTCCATGCGTAGGATAGTTGCCAGAAAAATACCAGTCGCCTGTATGATTTGGACAAGCCGCATGCAAGTTTTCTAAAGTATTATATACTACAACTATTTCTGCATTACATTTTTTAGGAGTTATAAGTTGGGCTATTTTGTCGGAAATTTCTTGAGCAGAGAATGGTTCATAGATTGCCTTAACATGATTTACTACCATTTCTATTGGAAGTGTCTCTTGTTTTTTGCAAAGCTGATAAGTCTCATCTATAATGTTCTGCATTCCTCTCTCTTTCAATAAAGCAATAGCTGCATTGAAAGCAACCATATATCCTAATCTTGACATATCAATGCCGTAACAGTCAGGATAGCGTATTTGAGGAGCAGAAGAAGCAACGACTATTTTTTTCGGACCTAACTTGTCAAGAATAGAGAGAATACTTTGTCTTAGTGTTGTACCTCTAACTATACTATCATCAATGACAACAAGATTATCTACACCTTCTTTTATTTGACCGTATGTAACGTCATAAACATGAGCAACCATATCATCTCTTTCATTATCCTGAGTGATAAATGTTCTCATCTTTACGTCTTTTACTACAATATATTCTCTTCTTACTGTTGTAGCAAATATTTCTTCTATCTTTTTTTTAGTAATATTGCCGTTTAAGGCAAGAATCTGTTGTTTCCTCTGTTCATCTAAATAGTCGTTAAATGCTTTTGCCAAACCTTGAAAAGCAACAGAAGCGGTATTAGGAATATATGATATTACAGCATTCTTTATATCTTTGTCTATAGCTTCAAGTATTTGAGGAAAGATTTTTTCTCCTAAAGCCTTACGTTCTGTGTATATGTCTTTGTCTGTTCCTCTTGAAAAATATATTCTTTCAAAAGAACATTCTTTAGGATTAGGAGGACTTTGTTTTATTCTTTCTTCAGTAACAGTTCCGTCTCTCTTTATTATTAATGCACAACCAGGAGTGAGTTCTTTTACTTCTTCTACGTAAGCGTCAAAAGTGGTCATGATAGCAGGACGTTCTGAAGCTACGACAACTACTTCATCGTTTTTATACCAAAAACAAGGACGTATTCCATTCTCATCTCTTGCAGCAAAAGCATAGCCGTTACCTGTCAAGCCACACATAACATAACCACCATCAAAATGTTTTACAGAAGAAGCCAAAACTTTCTGCAAATCCATTTCATTAGATATATTCTCTGTTATCTGTATGTTAGACTCCTGATTGAGTTTATGCTTTTTAAACAATTCTTCTACTTCTCTATCTAAGAACTTGCCTATCTTTTCCAAAACAATACCTGTATCGGTTACATCTACCGGATGTTGTCCCAGGGAGATAAGTTTATTAAGCATATCGTCTATGTTGGTAAGATTAAAGTTGCCGGCAACAAGTAAATCTCTTGTCTTCCAATTGTTTTTTCTATGGAAAGGATGTAGATTTGCGAGATCGTTACCTCCGAAAGTACCATAGCGAAGATGTCCCATAAATACCTCGCCGAAGAATCTGGCATTTTCTTTCAGGTATTTAATGTCATGAACTTTCTCTGGATTCTCCTTCTCTATGTTTTTGTAATCTACAAAGACGTTTTTGAATATATCAGCTATGGCTTGTCTGTCATTAGACTTTTGAATATCAACATACTGTTTGCCCGGTTGAGTATCAAACTTAACTGAAGCAAAGCCAGCTCCGTCTTGTCCTCTGTTATGTTGTTTTTCCATCAACAGATACATACGGTTCAAAGCCCAAGTATTGCCGTATTTTTCCTGATAATACTCCAATGGTTTTAACAATCGTAGCATTGCTATGCCACACTCGTGTTTTATGCTATCACTCATTTTGTTTATGATATAGGTTGTTTATAATCTGTGGTAAAACAAGTCTTACTATAGCGTAAGGCTGGTGCTTCTTGATGTCTTTTCCATTCATTTATTTTAAACAGATGCAGTACTCTATTCACAAGGCTTTCTTCATAGCCTTTGTTTATCAATTCTGAACGTGAAAGACCTTTGTCTATATAATCCACAAGAACTTTATCTAATTCATCATATTCAGGTAAAGTGTCAGAATCTTTTTGGTTGAAGCGAAGTTCTGCAGAAGGTGCTTTATTGATAGAGTTCCATGGAATTAGTTCTTTATCTTTGTTTATCCAGCGAGCAATTCTATAGACATCTGTTTTATATAAATCTCCCAATACACTTATAGCTCCAGAATCATCTCCATACAACGTTCCATAACCTACAGCACTCTCACTCTTGTTTGATGTGTTAAGCATAGCAGCACCTATTTTATTACCTATAGCCATAACTATCATACATCTTGCTCGTGCTTGTAGATTTTCTTCTGCCGTGTTTGGCTCAGTACCTTCAAAGATAGGCTGCATAGTTTTTAGGCTTGCTTCAAATATATCTTGTATAGGGATAGTATGATGTTTTATCTGAAGATTTTCAGCAGATAACAAAGCATCATTTACACTGTAGTCTGAAGAATATTTACTTGGCATTAACACTCCAATAACATTATCCTTACCTAAAGCTTCCACTCCAAACACTACAGCAACAGCAGAGTCAATTCCTCCACTTAATCCTATAACTGCTTTCTTTATATTGTTCTTAGCAAAATAGTCTCTCAAACCTAATACTCCTGCTTTAAAGATTTTTTCTTCATAGCAAAGAGGTTGAAAAGTTTTAGCTTTTATATTATCTAACTCAACAAAGATATTTCCTTTTTCAAACATAGGTAGTCTTTCGCAAACTTCCCCTCTTTCATTCATAACAAAACTACTGCCAGAAAAAACATAACAACCTTCCCCTCCAACTCTATTGACGTAGATTATTTTGATGTTCATTTGTCTTGCATAGAAAGAAAGGGTGCTTATTACCTCATCTTTGTCGTCTTTGTCAAAAAGTTCATTGGAACATAAAACAATTAAATCTGTTTTTAGTTTTCTTTTGACAAAGTTTTCCAAATCTGAAAGGAAACCGAAGGCAAGAGTTTTTCCCTCATATTTAACAACCTCTAAACCATTGCCAATAGTAAAGTGAGTATCAAAACGACCAAGATTTCTTTTGGTTGCAAGCCCTATAACCTCTCCTTTATCTACAAAAACCATGGCATTGTATCTGCAATCTTCTTCTCCTTTTGCTACACAACCAACAATGAAACTTTTTTTCTCTTTAAGTAGTTCTTCTCCACATAGTGAAGATTCTTTGTAAAGATCTTTATTAAGTGCAGAATCAAATAGAGGAGAACCACAAATAGACAACTCTCCAAAAATATTTAGCACATCATCATTGCTCTTTGCCAGCACTTCTCTAATCATTGCTGTATTTGTCTGGCAATTGAGAGTTTTATAATTAAACTGAGAGATATTTACCTTCATTCTATCAAGTTTTTTCCACTTGCAAAAATAGAAATATTTTCTCTAATAGAAATATAATTAGGCTAAAAACTATAAAAAATCTGTTTTGAACACTAAGTCTCTTGAAGTTTTTATGCGAATGATAAACAAAAAAAGATGAATAAGCCTTTGGATAAAAATATCCCTGACTTATTCATCTTAAAAATCGAAATATGATTAGATTATTTTACAATGCTTTTGCAAATTCTTCTCCATATTGTCTGCATTCTTCCAAAACGGCATTATCAGGAACCCATAGTTTTCTTATTCCATCATTAACTATTTCCAAACCTGACTTTTGTAGATGTTCTGTTATTTGTTTTACAGCATCACCACTCCAGCCGTATGAACCAAAGGCTGCAGCTTTCTTTTTCTTAAACTTTAATCCTTTAATCATTTCTAATATTCCTGCAATGGCGTATGAAAAACCATTGTTGATAGTAGGAGAACCAACAAGAAAAGCTTTAGAAGAGAATAACTCTGTAAGAATATCGTTCTTATCTTCTTTTCCAGCGTTGCAAAGTTTTACTGTTGTATCTGGAGAAACATTTTTTATTCCTTCAGCAATAGCTTGAGCCATTAAACGAGTACTTTGCCACATAGTATCATAAACAAGTGTTACTTGATTTTCTTGATAAGCGTCAGCCCATTGAAGATACTTTTCAACTATCTGAGCAGGATTTTCTCTCCATATAATTCCATGAGAAGGACATATCATATCCAAAGGAAGATTCATGGCAAGTATTTCCTTTATCTTTTTTAAAGCCATAGGAGAGAAAGGATTCAAGATGTTGCAATAATATTTCTTTGCCTCATAATAAACCTCATCCATATTCACCTCATCATTGAAAAGAGACTCACTTGCGAAGTGTTGTCCAAACCCGTCGTTGGAGAATAGGATGTTTTCTCCTGACATATAGGTAAACATAGTATCTGGCCAGTGTAACATTGTTGCCTCAACGAATGTAAGTGTAGATTCGCCCAAGCAAAGGGTATCTCCTGTTTTTACATTGACAAAATTCCAATCTTTATGATAATGACCTCTGATTATAGCCTCACCTTTTGCAGTACAATAAATAGGAGTGTTAGGTATTTCTCTCAACAGCTCTTCTAATGCACCACTATGGTCAATCTCATTGTGGTTCATTATGATGTAGTCTATTTTGTTTAGGTCTATCTCTTGTTTAAGATTGTTTACAAATTCTTTGTCGTATGGTAGCCAAGCTGTATCTATCAAGGCTGTTTTTTCGTCTCTTATAAGATAAGAGTTGTATGAAGATCCTCTATGTGTGGATAATTCTTCACCGTGAAAGGTTGTTAGTTCCCAATCTACCTTTCCTACCCAAGTAACTTTATTTGTTATCTTTTTACCCATAGTGTTTGTGTATTTTTACTTATTACTTATTACTGTACTTAATGCTTGCAAAGGTATAAAAAATCTTTTAACTAAGAAATATTTCTTTTTTTTATTTTAAATTTCATTGTTTCAAGACTAAGGAGGTCTATCATAAATAAGGTGTCTTTCATTACCTCGCCTAAGCCTGTAATTATTTTTACTACCTCATTAACTTGTAAGGATGCTATCAAAGAAGGTAAAACGCCCATCACACCTTTGTTTATATTACCTTGTTTTTCCAATTTTTCTTGTTCAGGATACAAGTCTCTGTACGAACTTGCATTGGCTTTATAGTTAAACACCGCCATCTGCCCCTTAGTGTCTCCTATTGTACCATAAACAAAAGGCTTGTCTAATTCTACACAGGTGTCGTTAATAAGATAACGCGTAGCATAGTTGTCAGTGCAATCTAAGACTATATCGTAGTTCTGTATCACATCTCTTGCATTCTCTTGAGTGAGAAAACAGTTATAAGCAACGATATTTACGTTAGAATTCAGACGTTTTAGACTTTTTTCTGCTAAAAGAACCTTGCTCATATCCACTTCATCTTCTCTGTAAAGTATCTGACGTTGCAGATTGTGAATACTTACAGTGTCTTTATCCATTATTCCAACAGTGTCTACTCCTGCTGCAACTAAATACAAACTTGCAACACTTCCTAATCCACCTAAGCCGATTACTAACACTTTAGCCTCTTTTAATTTAGCTTGTCCTACCTCCCCAAAGGATGGGATAAGTATTTGGCGATTATATCTTTCTATTTCTTTTTCTGATAGCATATTCTATATATTCTTTACAAGACTTTGCAAAAATAATCCATATTTATCAACTGAGCAAAATTAATTTTATATTTCCTTTTTTAGTGTAAAAAAAACTTTAGTGTAAGAGTGCGTGAAAAAAGAGTTGGTTTTAAATTTTTAAAACCAACTCTTTACACCCTAAACATCAAGATTTAAATTTTTAAAACCAACTCTTTTTTCATCAAAAGAAAAAGGTGTATATTTTAGTAGTTTTCTTTAACATAGTTTATAATAAAATACTGTGCAAAAATTTAATATTTGCTGTGAAAGAAAATTTGTTGTACTTTTGCAGTTTAAAAGTTTTATAATTTGTAGAAACATTTTAAATCTTAGAGAGTATGCCTTTCAATGCTATTATGAGCAAGATAATGCTAATGCGTTTGCCTCAGATAGAGAACTTTATGAAAAATCCTATTGAAGTTCAACATAAAGTCTTTCTGAATCTTATAGATTCTGCAAAAGATACTGTTTGGGGTAAATATTATGACTATAAATCAATTAAAAATGAATACTCTTTTGCACAACAAGTGCCGTTGAATGACTATAACTCTCTACTTCCATTCTTTTCCCGTATAATAAGGGGAGAACAAAATGTACTTTGGCCTTCTGAAATCAAGTGGTTCTCTAAATCAAGCGGGACAACATCAAGTAAAAGCAAACTTATACCTGTTAGTAAGGAGTCTTTAGAGGACTGTCATTATAAAGGAGGAAAAGATATGCTTTCGCTTTATTGCAATAATCATCCTGAAAGCAATATATTTTCTGGATCTTCTTTGGCTCTTGGAGGTTCAAAACAGGATAATGTTTATAATAACGATATTTTTTGCGGTGATGTTTCAGCAATTATTATAGACAATCTTCCTTTTTGGGCAGAATGGTTCAGAGTTCCAAAAAAAGATATTGCTCTTATGCCAGAATGGGAAGAGAAACTACAACGAATGATAGAGAGTGTTGGAAAAGAAAACGTGGTTTCTCTATCTGGAGTGCCTTCATGGATGTTGGTTTTGTTGAAAGGTGTAATGGAGCATACAGGAAAGAGAATAGAAGATGTGTGGCCTAATCTGGAGGTTTATTTTCATGGTGGTGTTAGTTTCCGTCCTTATGTTGAGCAATTTGCGGCTATTCTTCCAAAGACGATAAACTATATGGAAACATATAACGCTTCTGAAGGTTTCTTCGGTTTGCAGGATAGAAAAGATTTGGACACAATGTTGTTGCTGTTAGATTATGGAATATATTACGAATTTATTCCTTTTGAGGATTTGGAGAAAGAAAACAAACGTGTCCTTCCGCTTGCAGATGTAGAACTTGGTAAAAACTATGCCATGGTTATAAGTACAAATGGCGGATTGTGGAGATATCTTATAGGAGATACTGTTTGTTTTACAGAAAAATGTCCTTATAGATTCAAGATAACAGGCAGGACAAAGAATTATATAAATCTTTGTGGAGAAGAAATTATTGTTGATAATTCCGACAAGGCTCTTGGTATTGCATGTAAAGCAACAGATGCAGAAATAAAAGATTATACAGGAGCACCTTTACAAGATAAGGAACAAGGAATAAACAGACACGAGTGGATAATAGAATTTAATACAGCACCTAATGATATAGAAAAGTTTATAGATATTTTTGACAAAGCATTACAAGATGTTAATTCTGACTATGAGGCAAAAAGGTATAAAGATTTTGTTCTAAAAAGACCTATAGTTCATATAGCTAAAGAAGGATTATTCTATTCTTGGCTGAAAAGCAAGAACAAACTTGGAGGACAGCACAAAATACCTCGTTTGAGCAATGAAAGAAACTTTGTTGAAGAACTTTTAAAAATGTAATAGTTTATGACAATACAAGAAATAGAACAAGAGATAATAGAAGAGTTTTCTGTATTTGAAGACTGGATGGATAAATATAATTATCTTATAGAGTTGGGAAGAGAATGCCCGATAATAGAAGAAAAAGACAAAAACGACAATAATCTAATTAAAGGTTGTCAGTCTAAAGTGTGGGTGTCAGCAAAAATGGATGGAGATGTAATGGATATAAAGGCCGATAGTGATGCGGTGATAACAAAAGGAATTATAACATTATTGCTTCGTGTTTTTAATCGTCAAAAACCTAAGGATGTAGAAAATGCTGATATAAGTTTTATAGATGCTATAGGTTTAACATCTCATCTTTCGCCGACACGTTCAAATGGATTGAATGCAATGTTGAAGCAGATAAAACTTTATGCAATGGCTTTTTCTATTCAAGAAAACAGTAAATAAACTTATATATTATGGATGAAAAAGAGATACTAAAAGATAGGATAATACAAACTATAAAAACAATATACGACCCGGAAATCCCAGTAAATATATGGGATATGGGATTAATCTATAATATAGACATAGATGATGACTATTTTGTTCTGATAGAAATGACTCTTACTGCTCCTAATTGTCCTGAAGCTGAAAGTCTGCCACGAGAAGTAGAAGAAAAAGTAAAGCAAGTAGATGGAGTTCAAAACCTACAAGTGAAGTTGGTTTTTGAACCAGAATGGGATATAAGAAAACTTAGCGATGAAGCGAAATTGGAACTCGGTCTTCTATAATCGTAGAAATAAGAAATATAATAAAGAGACGACTTCTGTTAATCCGGATAAAGTTGTTTGGCAAAGGCTAAGAAAAAATCCGTTAGCTATTGTTGCCATGTGTATTATTGGTTTGTTTGTTGCTATTGCTATATTTGGCTATTGGATAACACCAGATAAGACTCCTTTTGCTAATGAACAACACTTAGAAATAGCAGTGGAAAAGCCTGGATTCAAGGTGCAATTCCTTCATATTTATGATAAGAAACCTGTAAAGCAGAACATATTTAAGACGATGCTGTTTGGTAAGCCTTCTTCTACAACTGATATACCTATTTATTCTTATGAAAAAACAGAAAAAGGATTGCGGTATGAAATATTTACAGGAGATAATCCTAACGAAGGAGAAGTTAAAACATTAGATAATAATACACGCTATGAGATTTCAACAAGAACATTTCCTCTTGGAACAGATAGATATGGACGTTGTTTGCTTTCTCAACTAATGATAGGAACAAGAGTGTCTCTTTCTGTAGGTTTTATTGCTATTATTATAGCTGTGCTTATAGGTATTACTTTAGGTTCTTTAGCAGGATATTATGGTGGAAAGATAGATGCAATAATAATGTGGATAATTAATGTTGTATGGTCTATTCCTACTATTCTTCTTGTTATTGCTATTACATTTGCTTTAGGGAAAGGATTTTGGCAGATATTTGTTGCAGTAGGATTAACAATGTGGGTAGATATTGCTCGTATGGTGAGAGGTCAGGTGATGTCTTTGAAGGAAAAAGAGTTTGTTATGGCTGGTAAAGTTTTAGGATTTTCAGATGCAAGGATTATAATAAAGCATATACTTCCTAATGTTGTTGGAGCTTTAACCGTTATTATTACATCTAATTTCGCTACTGCAATACTACAAGAAGCAGGATTAAGTTTTCTCGGTCTTGGAGTACAACCTCCGATGCCTTCTTGGGGGAGTATGATAAAAGAAAATTATGGATATATTATACTTGACGCTGCTTATATGGCAATTATTCCAGGTATAGCGATTATGCTTTTAGTTCTTTCTTTCTTTATGCTTGGTAATGCATTAAGACAAGCTATGAATGTAAAACAATAATCTTTTTGTTCTATAGTTAAAATATATCTTGTTTTTTTTCGTTAGATAGATAAAAGTTTGTATTTTTGCAATTCCTTATATTAGAATAATAAAAGATGAATTTACTTGGTAATATAAAGCATAATATCTTAACAAAACTAACCTTAATTGTTGTCTTGTTTGTTTTGTTGTCTTCTTGCGCATCAAAACATAAAAAGCTTTTGCAAAGCAATGATAATGAAGCGAAGTATGAAGCTGCAGTAAAAGCATACGAATTGGGAGATTATTATCACGCAGACCAGTTATTTGAAAACCTTTTATTCTATTTCCGTGGTAAAGATAAGGCTGAAGATGTGAATATGTATTATGGTAAGAGTCTTATGGGAAATAAAGATTATTATTCTGCAGGTTATCAGTTTGAGAACTTTGTCCGTTGGTTTCCTTATTCTCCTAAAGCAGAAGAAGCATTATTTCTTTCTGCATATTGTAAGTATATGGAATCACCAGATTTTTATTTGGATCAGACCATAACAAAAGAGTCTATGAAGGCTTTTCAAGACTATGTAGATAAATATCCAGAATCTCCACGAGTTAATGAAGCTAATAAATATTTAGATGAACTTCGGCTAAAACTTATTAAGAAAGATTACACAACAGCATATAACTATTATAAAGTAGAACAATATCAAGCAGCACATGTTGCTCTTTCTAATTTCATAGCAAAATATTCTGACCAAACACAGTATCGTCAAGATGCAATGTATTACATTGTTCTTGCAGACTATTACTATGCAAAGGAAAGTATTGAAGAAAAACAAAGAGAAAGATGGAATACTATGATTTTGGACTATGAAAGATATGCTGCATTGTTTGAAAACTTTACCGATAAGAAGAAGGTGGAAGATTTAAAAGAGAAATATGAATTTGCAAAAAAACAAGTAGAAAATTAAAATATTTTAATAGTAATGGATTACAAAAAAACAACTGCTGATACAAGCATTAAGACAAGAGATATTAATAATTTTGATGAACTTACAACCAATGTTTATGAGACAGTAGCGATGCTTTCTAAACGTTCAGACCAAATAGCAAGTGAGTTAAAGCAAGAACTATATAAGAAAATAGAAGACTTTGCCATAAAAGACAACTCATTGGAAGATACTTTTGAGAATAAAGAACAGATAGAGGTGTCTCGTTTCTATGAACGATTCCCCAAACCTTATCTTATTGCTATAAGAGAGTATTTGGATAAAGAATTAGTATACAGAAACGATACTCTACAGCATGGCAATATGGAAAAGCCAGAAAAAGAAATTGTAACTGAATAATTTAAAACTATTATTATGATTGGCAAGAGAATATTGGTAGGTGTTAGTGGAGGCATTGCTGCTTATAAGATACCTATGCTTGTTCGCTTGCTTACCAAAGAAAGAAACGAAGTAAAAGTTGTAGCAACAGACAATGCATTAAACTTCGTTTCAGAACTAACTTTACAAACACTTTCAAAACATAAAGTATATACAGATATGTTCCTGCCATACGAAGAAAGCACAACGGAACATATTTCATTATCTGAGTGGGCTGATGTTTTTGTTGTAGCACCAGCTACTGCTAATATTATAGGAAAGTATGCTAATGGTGTTGCTAATGATGCTCTTTCTACAGTGTTGTTAGCTTTTGAAAAGAAAGTTTTTTTTGCTCCTGCTATGAATACTGCTATGTATAATAACCAAGCAGTACAAAATAATCTTAAAACCTTACAGAGCAGAGGTGTTGAATTAATAGAGGGAGAAGAAGGAGAACTCGCTTGTGGTAGTGTCGGCAAGGGAAGGATGGCAGAAGTAGAACAGATATTTGAATCTATAGACAAATATTTTTCGCAAGCAGAAGACCTGAGAGGAAAAACATTTCTTGTTACAGCAGGTCCAACAGTAGAGCAAATAGATAGTGTTAGATATATTTCAAATAACTCTTCTGGTAAAATGGGATATGCTCTTGCTCGAGAAATATTGCAAAGGGGAGGAAAAGTTAGTTTGATTAGTGGCCCTGTTAGTGAGACAATAGAAGATAATAGTAATTTAAATCTTGTAAAAGTTAAGTCAGCTGAACAGATGTACGAAGCAAGTATGCGAGAATTTGCAAAAAGTGATGCTGCTATATGTTCTGCTGCTGTTGCGGATTATACTCCAAAGCAAGTATTCTCTGGCAAAATGAAGAAGAAAGATCAATCTCTTACCATAGAACTTGAACCAACAAAGGATATACTTAAAACTCTTGGACAAAATAAAGGAGAGAAGATAGTTGTGGGCTTTGCTCTTGAAAGTAATGATGAGGTAGCAAACGCAAAAAAGAAACTATCTTCAAAGAATTTGGATTTTATTGTTTTGAATTCTTTAAATGATAAAGGTGCAGGTTTTGAATATACTACTAACAAAGTAACACTTATAGATAAAGACAGTTGTGTTGCTTTACCGCTTAAAACAAAACAAGAAGTAGCTAAAGATATTATCAACAAAATAGTAGCATTGCTTTAAACTATGATAAAGAAATTAAACATATTATTGTTATTTGTTTTCTTTTCTGTTGTGGCTTTTGCCCAAGAGTTTAAAGTTAGTGTATCTGTTTCTGCAACTCAAATACAGGGAACAGATAAAGAAATATTTGTTACTATACAAAATATTCTTAATGATTTTGTTAATCAGAAGCAATGGTCAAACTTTCACTATGAAGACGTTGAAAAGATAGAAGGAAGTATAACCATAAACATTAAATCACGTCCCACACAGGAAGACTTTCAAGGAGATTTGTACGTTCAGCTTAGACGTCCTGTCTATGGTTCTGCTTATACTACAACGATGTTAAACACTCAAGAGAAAGATTTTGCTTTTAAATTCATAGAGGGGCAGAACTTTGAGTTTGATGAGAATAATTATACCAACAATCTTATTTCTACTATTGCTTTTTATTTGAATTATTTCTTGGCATTAGATGGAGATAGTTTCGCTATGAATGGAGGAGAAAGATATTTTCAAACTTGCCAAAACATTGTTTCTGCAGCTCAGCGTAGTGCAAACAAAGGATGGAAAAGAGCAGAAACAGGAAATAGCAATAAGTACTGGATTGTAGAGAATTTTACCAACTCTGCTTACAGTAAGATACATTCTGTTTGGTATAAATATCATCGTTTGGGATTGGATATGCTTAGTGGTGATGACCAAATAACAGCAAGAAACAATATCCTGCAAGCGATAAAAGATTTGCGTTCAGTAAATATGGAACGTAGCGGGCTTATATGTGTCAGACAGTTTATTGAAGCCAAGTCAGATGAAATTGTTAATATCTATAAATCTGCTCCCGCTAACGAACAGACAGAAATTATCAATCTTATGAAGGAGATTAATCCTACACAGACAGCGAAATATGAACAAATCAACCAAAATACAAATAATAACTCTAATTCTTTTAACAACAATAATGATGTTAATAGTATGAGAGTAAGGTAATTTGGTTACAAAATATATAAAGACATGACAGCAGTACCATTAAACAGAGAAAAAGTAAATAAACTTATAGCCGATAACAAGATAAAAAGTGTCGGAAAAGCATCAATAAGAGAAGTAAAAAAGATTATTGATGACATAGAAAAAACTATGGACATTCGTTTCGTAAGAATGGAAATGGGTGTTCCAGGTCTTCCTACAGTAAAACAAGGAGTAGATGCTCAGATAAAAGCATTACAGGATGGCGTTTCTGCTATTTATCCAGATATATATGGAACAGCAGAATTGAAGTACGAAACTACTCGTTTTGTAAAAAACTTTCTTAATGTAGATGTTCCAGAAGATTCTTGTATCCCAGTAACTGGTTCTATGCAGGGAACATTTGCAGCATTTATGACTGTTGCAAGAATGGATGAAAAGAAAAATAAACTTTTGTTTATTGACCCTGGTTTCCCTGTACAAAAACAGCAATGTAAGATATTAGGTATAGACTATGAAACTTTTGATGTTTATAACTTCAGAGGAAAAAAACTAAGAGAAAAGCTTGAATCCTATCTTTCTAAGGGAGATATAGCAGCTATGGTTTATTCTTCTCCAAACAATCCGGCTTGGTTCTGCTTTAACGAAGAAGAACTTCAAATTATAGGAGAGGTTGCAAACAAGTATGATGTTATTGTATTGGAAGACTTAGCATACTTTGGTATGGACTTCAGAAAAGATTATGCTAAGCCAGGTGTTGCACCTTATCAACCAACAGCATCACATTGGGCTAAGAAGTATATTCTTATGATTTCTGGTTCAAAAGCATTTTCATACGCAGGCGAGCGTATAGGCGTTATTGTTGTTTCTCCTGATTTATATAATTGGCATACTGACTACATGAAGAAATACTTTACACAAGATACTTTTGGAAGAGCTATTGTTTTTGGTTCTATCTACGCCTTATCTTCAGGTACTTCTCATTCTGTTCAATATGGTTTGGCTGCAGTTATGAAAGCCTGCAACGATGGAGAGTATGACTTTGTGGAAGGTTTGAAAGACTATCAAAGAAAAGCTGCCTTTATGAAACAAGCATTGGTTGATAATGGCTTTGAAATAGTTTATGACAAAGACCTTGACCAAGAGATTGCGGATGGCTTCTACTTTACTTTCAACTATCCAGGCATGACGGGCGAAGAGACGCTTAATGAATTGGTATATTATGGTATCAGTGCTATTTCTTTGGATATTACAGGTTCTGACCAACAAGGACTAAGAGCATGTGTTTCTTTGGTTCCTCATGATTTACTGCCTGTTTTTGCAGAGAGAGTAAAACAATTTAATATTGATCATAAGAAATAAGAAAACGAAATTGTAGTAACAATAAAAATAACAATTATGGCTAAAAAATGGATTTGTACCGTATGCGGTTACGTACATGAAGGAGATAATCCTCCTGCACAATGTCCTCAGTGCAAACAACCAGCAGAGAAGTTTAAGGAATTGGTTGAAAGCGATGAAAAACTAACTTTTGAAACAGAACATGTTCTTGGTGTTGCTAAAGGGACTTCAGAAGAAATGATAAAGGACCTTAACGCTCATTTCAATGGCGAGTGTTCAGAAGTAGGTATGTATCTTGCAATGTCTCGTCAGGCAGACAGAGAAGGCTATCCTGAAATTGCAGAAGCTTTTAAACGTTATGCATGGGAAGAAGCAGAACACGCAGCTAAGTTTGCAGAATTATTAGGAGATATAGTTTGGGATACTAAGACTAACCTTGAAAAACGTATGGCTGCTGAGTCTGGCGCTTGTGCAGATAAATTCCGTATAGCAAAGAATGCTAAGGCAGCTAATCTTGATGCTATTCATGATACTGTTCATGAAATGGCTAAGGACGAGGCGCGCCACGGACAAGGTTTTGAAGGTTTATATA
>R24__coassemble_104_pt1 | contig 65090 bp, 56 predicted proteins | sample R24__metabat2_high_PE_045 | metagenome-assembled genome bin R24 | reverse complement strand
CCTTTTTTCTGTTTATCTAACAAGTATAAACTTTTTGTTTATTCTCTTTTGGGAAGAAGTGATTAGTAGATTATAAAAACCATCTCCTAAATGAGAGATATCTACTTGATAAGCATTTTCTCCAACAACAAAGGTACTTAAAGGAGTATTTATTCTGAGTCGTCCCATATTATCTACAATAATTAGTTGTGATTTATCAGAATCTTCAAATGTTTGGAAACGTAAATACCTATCTGTCTGGCAAAAATCTATAATATCACTTTCATTTCTTTCTATTTCTGCAAGTGCCACTGAGTTTCCTTCTGCCTTAGCGAAATCGCAAGCCAAGGAAAAGGCAACAGCACAGATTTTTTTCATATAGTCAAAGTCCAAGTACTTGCTGCTATCCTGCAAAGTGTGATAATATGGAGAGAAATCATTCTCTGTAAGAAACACCGTCTTCAATCCCCAGATATAAAAATTCCAAGAGTCTGAAGCATTTATATACTCATCGGTCAGTTTAGGAGTTAAGTCGGTATATAGTCTCGTATTCTCAACGGCTTTACTTGTATATTCGTCTGAATTTTCATAATAGTTTATAGAAATAGTATCTGTCTCGTTATAACCAACCATATCTAAGTTTATCATTCCAAGAACCTCCATAGTCCAAGGAGAAGCAAGTTTATGCATCCTGTCATTACTGCCAAGCAATCCTAATTCCTCACCTGCATAAAACTCTATCCTCAGATTGTATCTTGAACTTATATCATATTCATTCCAAACCCTTGCAAGTTCCAAAAGCGTTGCAACTCCTGAAGCATTGTCATCAGCCCCCGGAGCATAGTGTTCAAAATCCGTAAAGCCTTCTTCATTTGTTGAAATACAATCATAATGAGCCCCAAAGAAAAGACTTGTATCCACAGCAGTTGTTCCTCGTTTTAGACAAAGGACATTATATAGCCAACCACTATTCATAGGCACAGAACGAAGATAATAAAAATCTTCCAAGTAAAAAGAATCAATAACAACCTCAAAACCATAACCTTGCATTCTTTCTTTCAGATAAAAAGCAACGTCTCTTCCATAATCAGAAAACAAAAAACGGGAAGGATAACTCTCTAACTCTTGTACATTCTTTTGAAGTGAATCTGCACTTATGCTCTCTATCATCTGCTGAATAGAGGTGTTCTGTGCTGTGGAAGACAAAACACTGACAAAAGATAATAAGATGATAACAAGAAATCTTTTCATTTACGCTAAAGTCAATCTATTTCTATCCTATATATTGTTTTGGTTTTATCGGTTATCTTAAATCTATCGTCAATTCTCTCTCCTACTACCCAAATAATATCTTCTCCAGAACAAAGCAACCATTGTTTTTCTTTATCTAACAAAGAATATTTTTGATTAGTAAAGAAATCAGACAGCTTCTGTTTGCCATGTAATCCAAATGGGAAGAATGTGTCTCCCTTTGTCCAATGTCTAAGTTGCAAAGGGAATTTCAGCAAATCAAAATCAAACATCGCAACATTTTTCTCTTTAGGTATGCGGACAAAGTTAAGGTCTCTAAGAGTTTCTATCTGAAGTTTCAACGGTCGTTCTATGTTTGTTTGATAGTTCTCTATGAAGTAGTTGTGTGAGTTCTCTTCAAAATCCCGCTTAGTTATGAAAAGATACTTTCTATCCCTCAATAAACGGTATTGTTCTGAGAAGAACACTTTGCCGGAAGAAGTTTTATCATTCAAAGCCTCGCAAATAGCATTGATATTAGCATCATTGAAGCCGAACTCTGAAAGAATCTCATACATAAAAATATGTAAGGGTTCCAAGGTTAAAGCATCTGCTATACCTATCTTTATATATTCTTTTTCTCTTTTCAGTATTCTTTGCTTAACCTCATCAACAACCTGTCTGAAGACAAGTTCTGTTTCTCTAAGACGCTCTATATTCTTCTTGATTATGGTGTCAAAGTTAGGAGAAATCTCCCTAAAAATAGGAACGAGTTCGTTACGTATCTTGTTACGTGTAAACTTATTGTCCTTATTGGTGGAGTCTTCAACAAAAGCAATATCGTGTTTTGCTGCATAATCTTTTATATTCCTTCGGGAAGCAAAAAGCAGGGGACGGATTATGTTTCCGCTTTTTGGGAGAATGCCATGCAAACCAGCAATACCTGTACCTCTAAGCAGATTGATGATAAATGTTTCCGCAGAATCATCTGAATGGTGAGCTGTAGCAAGATACGAGAAATTATTCTCTGATATTATCTTGTTAAACCAATCATAACGCAAATCTCTTGCAGACATTTCAAGACTTTTCTTCTCCTTTTCCATATAAGAATAGGTATCAAACTCTTGAACATATATCTCTATATTATTGTCTTGTGCAAATTTGCGTACAAAGTACTCATCCCTAATGCTTTCTTCTCCTCTTAAATGGAAATTGCAGTGAGCTATGGCAAAATTGTAGTTGCTTCGCATGAACAAATCCAGCATAACCATAGAATCAACTCCTCCACTTACGGCAAGAAGAATCTTATCCGCCTTGGGATTAAAAAGTTGCTTGTCTTTTATATAGTGTTGAAAATCCTGTAGCATAAATAAATTTACCTCTTAGTTTATTCAGTTTGTAAAAGCCTTTGAAAGTTTTTCTTTCGTAGTTATCTTATAGGTTCTTTAACAAAAAGTTAGTCATCATAGTGTAAAGATGGTAACGAGTATTGCCACCATAGATACTATGGTTTTTGTCTGGATAAGAGAACTGTAGGAATTGTTTGTTGTTCTTTATCAATTCCGTTGTCCAATTCATAGTGTTCTGGTAATGTACATTATCATCTGCTGTTCCATGAATAAGAAGATAGTTTCCTTCTAAAAGATTAGCATAATGTATAGGACAATTGTTATCATATCCTTCTGCATTTTCCTGAGGAGTACGCATAAAACGTTCGGTATATACATTATCATAACTTCTCCAATTTGTTACCGGAGCGACTGCTATGGCTGTCTTAAAGTATTCATGACCTTTGGTAATACAAAGAGAAGACATGTAACCTCCGTATGACCAGCCAAATATTCCTATTCTATCTTTATCCACGAAATCTAAGCTACCAAAATATTTTGCAGCAGATATCTGGTCTTCCACCTCTATCTTGCCAAGGTTAAGATAAGTACATTTCTTAAACTTCGCTCCTCTAAAACCTGTACCTCTTCCATCTACACAAGCGACAACATATCCCTTTTCACTAAGCATACGGAACCACATATAATCAAAGAAACGAGATTGAGAGTTAAGCACTTCTTGAGAACCTGGACCACCATAGACATAAAAAAGAACAGGATATTTCTTCCCTTGTTGCATATTTGTAGGTTTGATAATCCAATAATAAAGAGTATCTCCACTCTCATTTACAAAAGAAGAGAACTCCTTGTCTTCTATCTCATATTCTCCTAAGGTTTTGTCAAGCTCTTCATTATCTTCCAAAGTTACAAGCGTTTTACCATTGTTATTGTTTATGGTGTAGATTGTTGGTATCGTAACATTAGAGAAAGAAGAGATATAATATTTTCCATTCTTTGAGAACTCAGCTGTGTAAGTTCCCTCTTTTGTTTTATCTGATAGTTGTTCAAGTTTTTTGCCGTTGAAACTAACCCTTAACAGTTCTCTGTTATAAGACTTGGTCTTTGCAGCAGTAAAATAGATTTGTTTATTCTGTTCATCAATATAGCAGATTTGATCTACATCATAGTTGCCTTTTGTGATAGGTGTTACCTTACCACTCTTTATCTCGACCATATAAAGATTCATATATCCGTTTCTTTCACTGCGGACAATAACATTCTTCTTATCTTTTAAGAAAGTAACAAAGTCTGGCTGTTCTATATAGCATTCATCTTTATCCTCAAATATTACCTTTTTATCAAAGGTATTAACATCTATAAGATAAAGTTTGTAATCATTCTGATGTCTATTTAGAAAAGTAACACAAAGCTCATCATTGGCTGACCACTGCATACGAGGATAGTAAGTATCTTGGTAATCATTTTCACTTATATTCAGTTTTGTGCTTTTATTAGTCTTTAAGTCATAAACAAAAACATCTACTTTTGAGTTGTCTTCTCCCGCCTTGGGATATTTATATTTGTAATGCATTGGATAAAGAGAATCCTGTGGGAACATAGTCATATCATATTCCTTTACCTCACTTTCATCAAAACGATAATATGCTATCTTATTTCCAGCATTATTCCAGAAAAATCCTTGAGTAATTGCAAACTCCTCTTCATAAACCCAATCAGTTGTTCCGTTGATTATGTGATTGTACTCACCATCAAAGGTTACTTGAGTTGTTTGCATTGCATTTATATCCAAAACATAAAGATTATTATCATAAACGTATGCGACCTTATCATTTGTTGGAGAAATGGTTGCAAGACGTATTTTATTATCTGAAAGTTTTTTGATTGTCTTGTCCTTAATGTTATATAAATAATAATCCGCAACAAAAGAATGTCTATAGATATACTCTGGATTTGCCACAAGAATAACCTTTTCGTTATCGTTACTTATAGAATAGTCTGCAATATATGTTTCTTTACTTAAACCAAGTGTAGAAAAATCAATATAATATCCCAACTTCTTTCCCGTAGAATATTCATACTCTTCTATTCCTAAACGAGTAAGAATACAATAATGCTCTCCATCTGAAAGAGAACGTATCTCACTTATTGACTTTGGACGAAAAGTATAATATCCCCAAATATCTTCTACTGTAATACTCTCCTTTTGAGCATAAAGTGAAACGCCCAAAAAGAATAACACAATTGACAAAAATACCTTCTTCATTTCTTTTTCTACATTAAAATATTATTCCATTAAGTTGTCTATAAGAATATCCTTGTACTTCATCAAAGGATCTACATTTTTTCTATCCTCTGGGAAAAGAGTTTTCAAAACCCAACGATCTATTGCATCTGAGTTTCTGTACTTATTTAAAGCTAAACGATGAACAAACTCTGTATAATACAATCCCCATGTTGTTTTTTCGTGAGCTCTGTAATATTGTTGCAAAGCTGCCTTGTACTCTTTCTTTATAAATCCTTTTTCGTCATATATAGGAGTAAATTCCAATCCTTTGGTAACTACAAAAGAAAGTTTTTCTATCTCTCTTGTAACTAAATCATTTCTGATAAAATCTGGATGTTTGTCTAATAGTTCATCTCTCCATTGAATACGCTTGAAAACATCACCGAGTTTTATTGCTAACTTAGCATGCCAATAGGTCGGAACATCATGTTCATTTATCCAACCTGAACGATAATAAGCATAATCATTAGTAAGGTATCCTTTTAATTGAGAAAACAAATAAGAAGGAACAACCTCCATTGCATAAGAGGTGTCTTCGTATGACATTATTCTATAACCATACTTAGAATATTCGCTTTCAAACTTTTTCATACCTGAACGAATACCACTAATAACTTCTATATCACGTATCTTTAAAGCTCTGATTTGTTCATCTGACCAAGTCTTATGAAGAGTTTTTGTTTTATCTTCGCAACTCAACTCATGATAAAAATACAACAATTGGTAAGCCCAATCAGCACACTCTTTATCGTTCTTAAACTCCGCTTTGAAAAGATTTACAGCCTTATGAATCACATCTCTTTCTGAAAAAGGAAGATTGCTTAAATCTTTTGCAAATTTGGTCATCTTTGCATCATCTAAATATTCTGTATTTTGTCCTATCGCTAAAGCAGAACACAACATCATTATGGCAAAAAATAACTTTTTCATATTTTTCTCTTTTTATTTTACATTTCTGTTACAAATAAATACAATTCTTTTATCTCTTCTGATATAAGTTTTCCTGAGCGTATGCTTATGACCCACTTTGGTGGAGTTTCTGGCAAATGACTTAAAACTTGTCTATAAGAAGGATAAATCTGTGAAGTAGCCGCAATAATAACAAGTATTGGAGGAAAATGAGTCATATTCGTGCCTATACCTTGTGTAGAAGTAATAATGATACTGCCTGTTTTGGAAACAATTCCCTGACAAAGAGAAACACCTACTTCTACCTCTTCTTCGTTCATTGAAGTCTTAATTCCTTTACCGTCTAAATACGCCCATAAGTTTTTTGAAAATGAGTGTATATTACTCCATTTTCTATAAGAGATTAAGGACTTTAATTTCAAAGATAATTCCTCTTCATTCTGACAGTAAACAAACTTACCGCCCTCTTCAGAAACTTTTTCTGCAAAAAACATCACAGGGTCATCATTGCCAACATATATATCTTCATCCCTATATTCAGCAAGTGATATCTGTTGATCAACATCCAAAATGGAAGAACGCAACAACTTCAATATTTTTTCCTTATCCGAAGAGTTTTTCATAAAACAACTATTCTTTTCGCTTTATTTATTTTCTTTTACTTCAGCGTTTGAAGTCTCATTATTATTGTTTTCTTCTTTTGGTTTTATACCTTCTATATTGTCTTCCCACTGCCTTGGTCCAAAGATATTCTCTACATCTTCTCTAAATATAACCTCTTTATCTCTAAGCAATTCTGCCAAAAGCTTTAATTTATCTTTATTTTCTGTCAGTATCTCACAAGCTTTCTTGTATGCATCTTCCAATAGTTCATGTACTCTTTCATCTATTATCTCTGCAGTTTTTTCAGAGAAAGGACGTTGGAAGGAATATTCGCTTTGACCTGTAGAGTCATAATAACTACGGTTACCTATCTTATCATCTAAACCGTAGTACTTCACCATAGCAGTTGCCATTTGTGTTGCTCTTTCCAAATCGTTCAACGCTCCTGTGGAAACATCACCGAAAGTTATATACTCCGAAGCTCTACCTCCAAGCAAGGATATTATTTGATCAAGCATTTGTTGTTTGGTTGTTATCTGTCTTTCTTCTGGTATATACCAAGCAGCACCTAATGCCATACCTCTTGGAACAATAGTAACCTTTAGTAATGGATTAGCGTATTCTAAAAGCCAACTTACTGAAGCATGTCCTGCCTCGTGATAAGCTATTCGCTCTTTTTCTTTTGGAGATATTATTTTACTCTTCTTTTCTAAACCTCCCACTATTCTATCAACTGCATCAAGAAAATCTTGCTTTCCTATTACTTGCTTTCCTCTTCTTGCTGCAATAAGAGCTGATTCATTACAAATATTAGCTATATCAGCACCAGAAAATCCAGGAGTTTGTTTTGCAAGAAATGCTGTATTAACTTCGGTTTCATCAAACTTAAGGTTTTTCATGTGTACTTTGAATATCGCTTCTCGTTCCTTTAACTCTGGAAGTTCAACATATATTTGTCTGTCAAATCTTCCTGCTCTAAGAAGTGCTTTGTCTAATATATCGGCTCTGTTAGTTGCTGCAAGCATAATAACGCCTGCATTACTACCAAAACCATCCATTTCTGTCAGTAATTGATTCAAAGTATTTTCTCTTTCATCGTTTGCTCCTCCAACAATATTCTTTCCTCTTGCTCTTCCTATAGCATCTATCTCATCTATAAAGATAATGCAAGGTGCTTTAGCTTTGGCATTATTAAATAAATCCCTGACTCTTGAAGCTCCTACTCCAACAAACATTTCTGTAAAATCGCTACCACTTAAAGAAAAGAAAGGAACCTTTGCTTCTCCTGCTACTGCTTTAGCAAGAAGAGTCTTACCTGTTCCTGGAGGGCCAACTAATAAAGCTCCTTTAGGTATCTTACCTCCAAGTTTTGTATATCGGTCTGGATTTTTAAGGAAATCAACTATTTCCATCACCTCTACTTTTGCTTCTTCCAAACCTGCTACATCTGCAAAGGTAACGTTTGTATTCTTGTCCTTATCATAAAGCTTTGCCTTACTCTTACCAACAGAAAAGATACCACCTATACCTCCACCCATTGCAGAACCTCTGTTCATCATTCTAAAGATAACGATCCACATAACAATCAAAAATAAGGTAGAGATAAGAAATCCACTGTTTTCTGACCAAAAACCACCACGTTTTTCCATTGTTGGATTGATACGATTTCGTGCAATAATCTGCTGTTTCTGCAATTCAGTCAAGTCTTTTCCTAACGTATCTTGAACATTCCATTGATTTTCTATTGTCTGAAGCTGTTCTCTAAAGTCCTGATAATCCACAAACTTATAAACATAACTTGCATTCAACTTGTCTAAAGAAAGTTTATCAGAAGAGAATATTCCGCCATCGTTTTTAAAGATGTCGTTATACATGGTATCCCCTCTGCTAATTGCTTCCTGCTTTATGAATATTTCAGCGTATTCTTTATTGATAACTTTTATCTGGGAGAAATCCTTATTATTGATAACCTTTTGCAGTTTTTCCCAATTAACTTCACGACTAACATTACTCTTTCCGTCTTTAGTACCTGAAGTCCAAAGAAAAACAATAGCAGCAAACAAAACAACATAAATCCAATAGATACTGAATTTCTTTTTATTATTAGTATTTTGTTTACCCTTATTTGTCTGCTTTGCTTTATTTGTTTGCTTTTGTTCCGTCATAATTTATATTACTCCTTATCCTCAAAATGAATTTGTTTAACATCATTCCACATACTCTCTATATTGTAAAACTCTCTTGTTTCCTGTAGAAATATATGGATTATCACATCAAAATAATCTAAAAGGATCCATTGACAATTTTGCAAGCCTTCTCTTTTATATGGATGAATGTGAAGTTTTTTAAATATATCTTCTTCTATTTTTTCTGCTAAGGTATCTGCATGAGAAGGTGAGTTAGCCGTACAGATAACATAATAATCAAAAAGAGAACCTTTTACTCCATCAAAATCTATCAATACAACATCTTTACCAATCTTTTCCTGTATTGCATCTATTGCAATATTTGCTAAATTTCTGCCGATTTCCTATCTTTTGTCATATATACAAATTAGTGTAAATTAATTTGCAAATATACAAAAATAATTCTAAATAAGAAAAGTTAGCAAAGTTATTTAAGGTTCTTAACTTTTTTAGTTTTAGTATTCCCTCTCTCAAAACATTTATAACACAATAATTATTCTTATTTAGTCGTTATTACCTTATATTGAATCAAAAAAACATTGCAATATGATGGATAAGGAAATAATTTTATCGGCTTGGGAAAACCGGGAACTATTAAAGGAAAGACAAACTATAAATGCTATAAACGACACTATGGCATTATTGAACAGAGGAGAGATAAGGGTAGCAGAAAAACACGACGATGAATGGATTATCAACGAATGGGTGAAAAAAGCCATCATTCTTTATTTTCCTATAAATCCTACAAGAAAAATGGTTGCTGGAGATTTTGAATTTGCAGACAAAATTCAAACAAAAAAAGACTATTTAGAATGGGGAGTAAGAGCTGTTCCTATGGCTGTTGCAAGATTTGGTTCATACGTTGCACCTGGCAGTATATTAATGCCTTCTTACGTTAATATTGGTGCATATATTGACAGTGGAACAATGGTAGATACTTGGGCTACTGTAGGTTCTTGCGCTCAAATAGGAAAGAATGTACATCTTGCAGGAGGTGTTGGAATAGGAGGAGTTTTAGAACCAATAGGCGCAAAACCTGTAATAGTAGAAGACGATTGCTTCATTGGCTCAAGATGTATAATTGTAGAAGGAGCAAGAATATGTGAAGGAGCCGTTTTAGGTGCTAATACAGTAATCACGGCTTCAACAAAGATAATAGATGTATGCACTGAAGAAAGAAAAGAATACAAAGGCTATGTCCCAAAGAACTCTGTCGTTGTACCAGGTAGCATCACTAAACATTTCCCTGCTGGAGATTACAATGTCAATTGCGCCTTAATAATCGGTCAGAGAAAAGAGAGTACAGATAAAAAAACATCACTTAATGATGCTTTAAGAATGTTTTAAAGCAAGATTAGATATTTGCTTTACAAAAAAAAACGATGACAACATTATTCGTATATGTTATCATCGTTTTTCCTTTATTTTTAATTCTTCAAAAACAGAAACTTTTAAAGTTCAAATACCTGCTTTATTTTTTCTGCATAATCCAAACGTTCCCATGGATAAAAACAAACTGTCTTCTTCTCTTCGTTGCCATCCTTGTCATAAACCACAACTTCTTTTTCATATGGCGTTCTTCCGAAATGACCGTATGAAGCGGTTGGGAGAAAAATAGGGTTCTTAAGACCGAATCGCTTTATTATTGAGTATGGTCTAAGGTCAAAAATTTGAAGTATCTTTTCTGCTATCTCTCCATCTGTAAGATTTACTTTCTTTGTATTAAAAGTATCTACAAACAATCCTACAGGTTCTGCAACTCCTATAGCGTATGCCACCTGCACTAATACTTCATCACATAATCCTGCTGCAACCATATTCTTTGCCACATGCCGCATTGCGTATGCTGCACTTCTATCTACTTTACTTGAATCTTTACCTGAAAAAGCACCACCACCATGAGAGCCTCTTCCACCGTATGTATCCACAATAATCTTTCTACCTGTTAGTCCTGTATCTCCATGAGGACCTCCTATAACAAACTTCCCTGTTGGATTAACATAAAGTTTATAATCTCCCTTAAACAAATCTTTAGTGGTTTGATATTTTTGTTTTTCTATAATACGAGGTATAAGAATATTTTGTATATCTTCTTTTATCTTATCTATAGAAACATCTTCATCATGTTGAGTAGAAAGGACAATCGTATCTATCCTCTTTGGATTGTTGTTGTCATCGTATTCTATCGTTACCTGTGATTTGGAATCAGGACGAAGATAAGACATCAGATTTGTTGTCTTTCTAATCTGAGCTAACTCATGAACAAACTGATGTGCTAAAACCACAGGTAAAGGCATATAATCTTCTGTATCCTTACAAGCATAACCAAACATCATTCCTTGATCTCCTGCTCCTTGCATAAGAGGATCTTTTCTTTCTACTCCTTGATTAATATCCGGGCTTTGCTCATGAATGGTAGAGATGACTCCACAAGAATTACTTGCAAATTGATATTCTTCCTTTGTATAGCCAATATCTCTTATTACATCTCTTGCCACCTGTTGAACATCAACATAAGCGTGGCTTTTCACTTCTCCTGCAAGAAAAACCAATCCTGTTGTTACAAGTGTTTCACAAGCGACTTTGGAATTACTATCTCGCCTTAGAAACTCATCTAATAAAGCATCTGAAATCTGGTCTGCAATCTTATCAGGGTGCCCCTCTGATACTGATTCCGAAGTTATAAATCTTGACATTTCCTAAAAAGTTTTTAAAATGTTGTTAATTAATTATTAAAAACGTGGAAACATAAAAGAATTGAATAACGAATAAAAGTTAATGTTGTTTTAGCATTCTTTTATTGTGGTTGCAATCAATCCAAATCTATCCACATAATTTCGTTGCAAAATTAATACAAAAAATAATACTATCAGTATTTAGCAACTAAAATTTTTATTTATTAATCTTTAATTCTGCTTTAAGACCTAAAGAGAAACTGAGTTGTTGGTTTTCTGCTACAAGATTTGTTTTTGTATCCAACTTATGATATAGCTCTGTAAAAAATGCTATACTTGCATTCTGTTTTTTGTATAATGAATAATCAAATCGTGCATAGAGCATTTTGTTTTCTGGATAGTATTCTCCAGGGGTTCTTTGTGCTATATTAGAAAAGAATGGTGATCCATAGAAACTTATCATATCCTTAGAGTAATAAAAGCCTAATCTTGCAGTATAGTTTTTTCCAAAAGCCGTAAGTTTCGTAAAAACACCATTCCCTGCTTTAAAAAACCAAGTATCGTTCTTCAAAGCCTTGCAATAAAGCCAATCAACCGAGATTATTAAGCCATAGAGTTTAGAATAAGGAAGAAGTATCATATAATTTAATCCCAGATTGCCATTAATCCAATGGTCTAAGTCTAAATTCGCAAGTGTGTCCAACTCTCCTCCATGATGTTGCCACATAAATGAATAATCAAAGAACAAAGAATGTTTCTTTGTATAATCCGTATTAACGGTTCCGCTCAATCCCAAAAGAAAACTTTCCCTATCCACATCATTAATAAAATTAAAGTTCTGCCAATTGACCCAAACTTCATTCTGCCAATATTTCGAAAAATACCTAAGCTGTAAGCCTTCTTCATTATCCATAGAAAAATCTAACTCAGGATTCCAAAGTGCAATATCCAATCCATGACCGCCCTGATTATCTAAACTTCCTATAAGCAAAGAAGCTTTTTCGTTTATCTGCCAAGTAAAGCGAAGAAAAGGCAAAATATGCATAAGTTTTTGCTGATTTTTTTTATCATACTCTGGAACTGAAACGTAATTATATAGAGGATATTCATTTGCTCCCCAATAACGCAAAGCATTTACCCCTAAAGAAAACTTTATATCATCATTTACCTTATAAGAAAGAGAAGGCAAAATTCTTATTCCTCCAAGAGTGTAGCCATACGCAATATGTCGTTTAAACTCATGATTGTTAAATAAGCCTTGTACATCAAATCCAAAAGAAAGATTATCTTTTTTTATAGAATCTTGAGCAAAGGACTGACTAAAACACAAAACCAATGTGAATATGGCAAGAAACTTCTTCATCATTTTGGTATTTTCGTAATTATTCTTAGGTTCGTATCAACATTACGCACACTATCAAACTGGGTCATACTAAGTTTGTTTGCATCTATGAAAATATTTCCTATTTTATTAGGAAGAACATCTGCAGCAGTATCATCATAGTACAAACGCAAGGTATCACCCTTTACGAGATAACAAGTTCTAAGAGAATGTATGACAAATTCTTCACTCGTTTCTTCATTATCAGTTATATAAAAGCGAACTAATCCTTCTTCCTTCTGCTCATCATTTATTTCCACAGAAACATTAATTGAATCGTTATTAGAAAACACCAAACTATAATCCATTCCAGCAATATCGTCTGCTGGCTTTTCGTTGTTGTGAGAAAAAGCATAGGAAAGAGCTATCATAACAATTGCAACTACTACGAAAGGAAATAATCCCAAGATAAGCAACCAAGTCCACAAGATTTTCTGCTTCTGTAGTTTTCTCACTTCAATTATTTCTAATTCTCCATTCTTTATTTTTCTTTTGATTCTTATTCGTTGCACAATGGAAACGATAATAAGTATCAAAGCTATAATCAGTATTATTTTCATTTTTCTTACTTTTATTTTGACAGCAAAAGTAAGAAAAAAAAAGTAATTAAGTTTAAAACATCTATATTTCTTTTCAATTTTTAAATATTTTTGTAACTTTGCCGTTCAAATAAGAGATAATTTATATAAAGAATGTACGTTGCTATAGCAGGAAATATTGGAAGCGGAAAAACAACACTAACCACCATGTTAGCGAAACACTTTGCTTGGACACCATTATACGAAGAATTGGATGATAATCCTTATATCTCGGATTTCTATGCAGATATGCGAAGATGGGCTTTCAACTTACAGATATATTTTCTTCATAAACGTTTTGCAAATGTAATCAATTGCTACAAGAATAATAAAAATATAATTCAAGACCGCACACTTTACGAAGATGCATATATTTTTGCTCCTAATCTTTACAGCATGGGACTTCTTTCTGATAAAGACTATGGCACTTATCTCTCTCTTTTCAATCTAATGATTTCACTCACACCAAAACCTGACCTTCTTATATATCTTAAAGCCTCTGTTCCTACACTTATTAATCTTATAACAAAACGTGGCAGAGCTTATGAATCTTCTATTCGTTTGGATTATATTACTTCTTTGAATAAAAGGTATGAAGAATGGATTGAATCATACGAAGGAAAGAAACTTGTAATAGATGTAGATACACTAAATATAATAGATAATCCAAAAGACTTAGGTGTAGTAATAGAAAAAATTAATGCAGAAATTAACGGTTTGTTTTAGCTTTACAAAATGAAAACAATTGCTATCATACCAGCACGCTATCAATCTTCACGTTTCGAAGGAAAACCATTGGCTTTAATAAACAACAAGCCGATGATTATGTGGGTTTATAATAGCGTAAAAAACTCTAACCTTTTCAATGAGGTCTTGGTGGCAACCGATGATGACCGAATACTTAAAGAAGTGAAAAAACATGATGGCAAAGCAATAATGACGTCTTCTTCTTTATCATGCGGAACTGAAAGGTGTAAAGCCGTTATAGATATATTGGAACAACAAGGTGAATACTTTGATATTGCTGTAAATATTCAAGGTGATGAACCCCTAATTAAAAAAGAGCAGATTCAAAAAGTCTTAGATGGTTTTTCTGATAAAAGGGTTGATATAGTAACTCTTTGCAAGGAGATTGAGGATTATAAAGATGTAGAAGATAGCAATGTTGTCAAGGTTGTTTGCAGTAAGAACAACAAAGCCTTATACTTTTCTCGTTCTCCTATTCCTTTTGACAGAGAAAACAAAAAAGAAAACAATATTAATAAAGGAATATACTTTAAGCATATAGGAATATATGGATATAAAACTGATGTTTTAAAAGAAATATGCTCCCTACCTAAAAGTTTATTAGAAAGGATTGAGAAACTTGAACAGTTGCGTTGGTTAGAAAATGGGTACAATATAATAGCAAACAAAACAAATATAGATACCATTGGGGTTGATACGCCTCAAGATTTAGAAAACGTAATAAGAATAATCAATAAGAACAATATAATATGAACGTTGTAGAAAATTTATACGAATACTTGAAACACTATACCAATGCTGAAATCCCAGGATTGGGGACTTTTAGTGTTAAGACATCATCTGCTCAAATCAATGAGTCAGCAGGAACAATCATTCCCCCTTCTCGTAAAGTTATTTTTGAGAAACGACTGGAAGGTAATAAGGAATTCATCTCTTTTATGGCTAAGAGAGAGTTTATTTCTTTAGAGACTTCCGAAACATGGATAAAGCAATATTCAGACTCTCTAATAAACAAACTAAACAAAGGCGAGACTGTAAAATTAGACAAACTCGGAACATTAAAGCAAGGTTATGTCGGAGAATATACCTTCAGTCCTGAAGACAATCTAAATCTTATGGACGATGTCTTTGCGCTTGGAGAACTTAAAAACGTAAAAACATACAAGACTGAAAACGAAAAAATAGATTTAATCCACACTAAAACAGTTCCAACTACTGAAACCATTGAAAAGATAGAGCAAACTCAACAGGAGGATATTGCACAAACAATAGTGGAATCAGAAGCAATAAGTGAGGAAAACAGAATACAAGAAACTCAACAAGAGACTCAAGACAGAATATCTCAACACAAAGAGATAGAAGTTGATTCTCCAACTCTTGTAAATGCTGGTGAAAAAGTAGAACCATTATCCATGGATATTGCGTTAAATGATGAAGAAAAAGAACCTGTTTCTGCAGAAAAAGAGAACAAAATAGAAGAAAAAGAAGAGCCTCAACAACCTGATAATGTAAAGGAGATAAAAGAAGAATCTATTGATGATTTACAAAAAGAGGCTATGGCAATTCTTGATAAATATGATCATTCTTCTGAAAAAGGAAATAAAAAGAGTAAAAAACACAAAGACGGAAAGAAGAAAAGAAAAATATGGTTTATAATCTTCTGGATTGTTTTAGCATTATTATTGTTATGTGCTGGCTTTGTAGGAGCTCATTATATGGGTTGGCTAAAGAATGTTGGTTTCTTAAAACCTGTAACTGATAAACTTTCATATTATATTCCTATTAGAGAAGTAACAAAAGCTCAACCTGCTGCTCAACCTGTTGCAACTCCAACACAAGAGGAAAATGAACCAATAGAAGTTTCTCCTACAGAAGTTTTAAAAGAAGAAGTTCTTAACCACGAAGGTTTAAATGCTGCTCCAACTAATAGAAATCAAGCTGTAAAAACAACAAAACCTACTCCAAAGCCTAAAGCTCAAGAACCAAAAGTAAAAGAACCAGAAGCCCCTGTTGTTGATAATTCTCCTGTTTTAGTTCAAGGACACTCAAAATTAGGTTTTGATGTAGTAGGAGGAACATTTGACAGCAAACAAAAAGCAGAAGCCGGAGCAAGAAAAGCACGTTCTTTGGGTTATGATGGATATGTAATCTCCAAGATAAAGAATGGAAGTCCTATCTATTACGTTAGCTACGGTTCAAGAAGAACTTTCAAAGAAGCAACTGACTTAATGCAAGGAATGGTTAATAAAATGGGTGGTTCTTATTACGTGATGTCAAGATAATATTTAGTCTTAAAGGGTTGTAGTAAAAAAATAGAACTACAACTCTTTATTTTTTTCTTAGCAATGGATTATCCATATAGAGTACATACTTTATACAACGGAATACGCTTAATTCACAAACATACAGATTCTCAAGTAGCTCATCTTGGTATTACTATTGATGTTGGCAGCCGAGATGAAGAAAGACAAGAGAATGGTATGGCTCATTTTATTGAGCATTGCATCTTTAAAGGAACTAAAAAGCGTTCTTCTTCTCGCATTCTTTCGCGTATAGACGGAGTTGGTGGTGAATTAAACGCTTATACTACTAAAGAAGAGACTGCTGTTTTCTGCACTTTTCTAAGTAAGCACTACGAAAGAGCCACAGAATTATTGTCTGATATTATTTTTAATTCCGTCTTTCCTGACAAAGAATTAGATAAAGAAAAATCTGTAATAATAGAAGAAATCAACTCATACGAAGATTCTCCAATGGAACTTATATATGATGAGTTTGAAAGTTTAGTCTTTGGAGATACTGGCTTAGGAAGAATGATTTTAGGGACAGAAAAGAAGGTTAAGTCTTTTTCTTCCTCACAAGTTATGGATTTCATCAAAAAAAATTGGGCTACAAACTTGATTGTCATTTCCACTGTTGGAGATATTAAGTTTGAAAAATGGGTACGTCTAATAGAGAAGTTCTTTGGATACATCCCCCCTAAGCCTATTAATAGGCAACGAAAAGAGAATTACAATTACATTCCACAACACAAGGAACTTAATAGAGATACATATCAGGCTCATATTATGATTGGATGTCCATGCTATGACTATACTTCAGAAAAAAAAGTTGCATTTTCGTTACTAAATAATGTTCTTGGGTCTTCTGCGATGAATTCCTACTTGAATATGAACGTTAGGGAAAAATACGGATTTACTTATTTGATTGAATCTTCTTATAATGCCTATAGTGATAATGGTATCTTTCAGATATACGCAGGAACTGACGAACAATATATTGACAAAACACTATCATTAATCAAAAAAGGACTACAAAGATTCGTTGATAAACGCTTAACACAATCACAAATACACAAGGCAAAAGAACAATTGAAAGGACAGCTCTCCATTCAAAATGATTACAACAGAGAAGAAATGCTTGCTATTGGAAAATCTCTTCTTAATTATAATCATGTACAAAGCTTAGAAGAAACTTTCTCTGATATAGATTCCATATCTGCAGAAGATATATTGGAAGTAGCTTCAGAAATATTTAGAATAGATAACTTATCAACAATTATTTATAAATAAAAAAGAAGTTAGAATCTTAATAAGAATTCTTTCCTTCCAAACGTCAATCATTTATTTCCTATTATTTTACAACAATATTTACAATCTTTCCAGGGACAAATATAACTTTTACAACCTCCTTACCTTCCAAATGCTTTTGTAGTTGAGGGTCTTTTACAACTTCTTGTTTTATTTCTTCAGCGTCTTTATCCAAAGGAAATTCTATAAATGCCTTAGTTTTTCCATTTACAGAAATAGGATAACGATAGTCTGTGTCTTTAAGGTATTCTTCCTTGTATTGAGGGAATTCTGCGTAGGTAATCGTTGATTCTTCTCCCATTAATAACCATAATTCTTCAGCAATATGAGGAGCAAATGAAGAAATCAAGATACACATCGGTTTTAGTATAGCTTTTTTATGACATTTCTTATCTGTAAGCTCATTACACATAATCATAAAAGTACTAACACAAGTGTTCAAAGAAAAACGCTCTATATCATCTTCAATTTTCTTTATTGTTCTATGCAGAAGTTGAAGTTCTTGTTTTGTAGGTTCTTCATCCGTCAAGCAAAGACCATCTTCATTAACATACAGACGCCAGAACTTTTTAAGGAAACGACTTACTCCTTCTATACCTTGAACATCCCAAGGCTTAGATTGTTCAACCGGACCAAGAAACATTTCATACAAACGCAAAGTATCTGCTCCATATCTTTCAACAAGAGAATCCGGATTAATAACATTGTAAAGACTCTTAGACATTTTTTCCACCTCAGTGCCACAAAGATATTTTCCTTCTTCCAAAACAAATTCTGCGTTTTCAAACTCTGCTCTCCATTTTCTTAAAGCCTCTATATCAACTACATTATTTGCATCTACAAGAGATATGTCAATGTGTATTGGGTCAGTATCATAATCTTTTCTAAGGTTATAAGAAACGTATGTATCAACAGTTGAAGTTGCTTCTGTATTCTCATTGGTTTTGTCTTGCTTTACTCTATACACAAAACAACTCTTTCCTTGTATCATACCCTGATTAACTAACCGTTGATAAGGTTCATCCTTACAAGCAACACCTATATCAAATAAGAACTTGGATATAAACCTTGAATAAAGCAAGTGTCCTGTTGCATGTTCAGAACCTCCTACGTACAAATCAACATTTTGCCAATATTCATTAGCTTCTTTAGAAAAGAACTCATTTTCATTATTTGGGTCCATATATCTAAGAGAATAAGCATTAGAACCTGCAAAGCCCGGCATTGTATTTTTCTCGTATGGATAACCATCTTGAGTATGCCAATTCTCTGCTCGTGCCAAAGGAGGCTCTCCATTTTCTGTTGGAAGATAAGAGGAAACTTCTGGCAAAAGCAATGGTAGTTGTTCTTCGCTTAGAGTATGTGGGATACCATCTTTATAATATACAGGAAATGGTTCTCCCCAATATCTCTGACGAGAAAATATTGCATCTCTCAAACGATAATTGGTTGTTGCATAGCCAAGTTTATGTTCTTCTATATAGTCTATTGCTTTATTGATAGCTTCTTTTACATCCAAACCATTAAGGAATCCTGAATGAATCATTTTTCCTTCTTTTGCATCACGACTTTCCTTCCAAGCGTATGTATTGCTTTCTTGCTCTCCTTCAGGCAACACAACCTCAAGAATAGGAAGCATAAATTTCTTTGCAAATGCGAAGTCTCTGCTATCATGAGCGGGAACAGCCATAATTGCTCCTGTTCCATAACCCATAAGAACATAATCAGAGATATAAATAGGTATTTGCTTATTATTTATTGGGTTTATAGCGTATGCCCCTGTAAACATTCCGCTAACTTGTCTTACATCTGCTTCCCTTTCTCTTTCGGAACGGGATTTTGTCTGCTCAATGTAATGTTTTACTTCTATTTTATAGTTTTGAGTTGCTATCTTTTCAACAAGAGGATGTTCAGGAGAAAGAACCATAAAACTTACTCCAAAAATTGTATCTGCTCTTGTGGTAAAAACTTCCAAAACATCGTCAAATCCTTTTATCTTGAAATATACAGCACAACCTCTACTCTTCCCTATCCAATTTCGCTGAACTTCTTTTATACTGTCTGTCCAATCCAAAGTTTCCAAACCACCAAGAAGTCTTTCTGCGTATGCTGTTATCCTTAAAGACCATTGTTGCATTGGTTTTCTCTCAACAGGATAACCTCCTCTAACACTAACACCATTAACCACCTCATCATTTGCCAACACTGTTCCAAGTTTTTCGCACCAATTAACCATTGAAACAGACAGATAAGCCAAACGATAATTCATCAAAACATCACTTTTTTCTTTTTCTGTGTAAGCATTCCATTCTTCAGCAGAAAATGAAAGTTTTTTCGTCTGTGCAACATTTAAGTTCTCAGAACCCTCTTTCTCAAATTTTTCTATAAGATTTGCTATCGGTTGAGCCTTTTGTGTTTCATTGCAAAAGTAAGAGTTAAACAATTGAATAAAAGTCCATTGTGTCCATTTATAGTACTTAGGATCACAAGTTCTGACTTCGCGGTCCCAATCGTAAGAAAGACCTATTAAATCCAATTGTTGCTTGTATCTTTCTATATTTTTCTCAGTAGTAATAGCAGGGTGTTGTCCTGTTTGGATAGCATATTGTTCAGCAGGCAAACCGTATGAGTCAAAACCCATAGGATGCAAGACATTAAAGCCCTTTAAACGTTTATATCTCGCAAAAATATCAGAAGCAATATAGCCTAAAGGATGCCCAACGTGCAAACCTGCACCACTTGGGTAGGGAAACATATCTAAAACGTAGTATTTCTGCTTGTTGTTGTCTATTTCTGTCTTATAAGTTTTGTTTTCTTTCCAAAACTTCTGCCATTTTTTTTCTATTGAGTTAAAATGATATTCCATTTATGTAAAAATTTTTGCAAAAATACAAAAACTTTTAGAAATATTATTGACATACGGCAATTAATATCGCTTATTTGTCATCAAAAAACACCGTTTTTATACTCTTTTGTATATAAAATAAGGTCATATTCTCGTTGTAGCAAAAAAACATCAAGTCTTTTTGAAAAAAGATCAACTCTTTTGATGCAAAAGACTAAGAGTTTAGAAAAAAAGATCAAGTCTTTTTTTGCTAAAATCAAGTCTTTTTTAAGCAGATTTTTACGGATTAGTTCTAAAATAGAGTTTTCGCGTATAAAAAATAACAAAAAACAATAAAATAAGGGACAAACCAAAGATTCATCCCTTGTAATATAATCAAATTTTGAAGTTTCTATCTTAACCTATCGCTTGAGCGGACAAGTTTTTCGTCTTTTCTAATTCCATTGCGGGCAAAAATAAGACATAGTATTTGAGCTACGCAGAAATAAGAACCTACTCCGTAAATAGTCTTGGCTGATTTCATTACAGAGTCTATCATATCTTCTTTGCCCTGCATAAAATATTGCAAGATTTCCTTTAATCCAGCATCAGTCTGATACAAGAACAATACAAAGGTGTAGGCTACGGCTACCAAAAAGGCGAATGCCAAAACTTTCATCTGCAAAACTCTGTTTTTATATAAAAATATAGTAACAAGAGTCAAAGCGATGAAAACACAGTTTAGTATTATCAAAACTATTGCAGAAGATTGTTGATAATAACTTGGAGAATTAATATCTGGAGTCTTAGCAACAAGATTATAGATTATGTCTTGGTCCTGCAAAGAAAAATTTGCTAATGGGAAAAAGAAAGCCAAAACAGCCAAAAGTGCTGCCAAGAAAAGCCATAATGTTTGAATTCTTTGTATCATATCTCGTATGGTTTATCGTTTAAGAAACTTTTTGGATTTATTTTCCAAACTTAACTTTAAGTTTTGCAATCATATCTTCTGTCATCTTTGGCAAATCATATTCAGGTTTAAAACCCCATTCTTGTCTTGCACAAGAATCATCCATCCAATTTGGCCATGAGTTAGCAATAGACTGCATCACATCATCAACTTCGTAAGTCATCTTGAAAGAAGGGAAGTGTTTCTTCACCTCATTGTAGATTTCTTCTGGGTCAAAGTGCATTGCTGTAACATTGAATGAGTTTCTATGGATAAGTTTTGAAGGGTCTGCTTCCATAATATTGATTGCTGCATTCAAAGCATCAGGCATATACATCATATCCAAAAGAGTTCCTTTCTTTAATGGACAAACAAAATCTTCACCTTTTACTGCTGCGTAATAGATATTAACAGCATAGTCAGTAGTTCCACCTCCTGGAGGAGTAACGTATGAAATCAAACCAGGAAATCTTACACTTCTTGCATCAACTCCAAAACGTTTGTAATAATAATCTCCTAATAATTCACCGGTTACTTTTGTTACCCCGTAAATAGTTTGAGGTCTTTGAATAGTATCTTGAGGTGTTCCATCCAAAGGAGTACTTGGTCCAAAAGCTCCTATTGATGATGGAGTAAATAAGGCACATTTCTTCTCTCTTGCTATTTCTAAGCAATTGATTAATGCCCCCATTCCCACATTCCAGCCAAGCATTGGATTCTTTTCTGCTGTTGCACTAAGAATAGCAACCAAATTATAAATAGCATCAATATCATATTTATCAACTATTTCTGCTATTTGCTTAGCATCACAAGCATCTATCTTACCAATAGGTCCTGTTTCTTGAATTTGTTTTGTTAATCTTTCAGGATTTAAATCTGTGGCGACAACATTAGCTCCGCCATAAACTTCTCTTAATCTCACTGTAAGTTCAGAACCTATTTGTCCGCCTGAACCCAATACTAATATTTTTTTCATTATGTGTTGTGTTTGATAAACGTTTTTAAAATTTTTGCAAAGTTACATCTTTTTTTTTAAACTGAATATTCTACAAAAATAATTACGCTCTTTTAGAAGAAATGTTTTGTTTTTATTTTGGGTGTAGAATAAAAATTCATACTTTTGCAAGTCAGAAACCATAATCAAAAGAATGGCTAATAGGTATAAGAAATATATTTATTATTTAATCTTAATAATTATTGTTATTGACTTGTATCATAGTTTTAGACAGCACTATTACTATGACCTTGATGGTGATATACCTGAAAGTACTCTTCCTTATGAAACAGTAAAACCAACATTACAAGACCCATTAGGTGTAAAAACTATACTAAATCAAGAAAAACACTTAGGGCCTAACCGTTTTTTTTCACACTACCTTGAAAACCGTTATATGAACATTTGCCCTAAAGTGTTTCAAACCATATCTGACCCTTTGCACAGTGTGTATTTATCCTGTGCTTTCTTGAAAATCATAATACAAATACTACTTATTTACCTCTTAACTGTATTTACGTTTAATGACTTCTTTCCTTTCAAAAAAATAGAGCATCTTTTTATAATACTGCTGTTTTCTTCCTGCTTTCAAACGGTGAGCAGGGTGAGAGAAATGGGAATAATCGACCCTGCAATAACTTATACTTTTTTCTATGCCCTTCCTTTTTTGTTTCTGCTATTATATTTACTTCCTTTTATATTCAAAGAATTTTACAACAAAAACTTGATAAAAAAACAATGGATTATAGTTCTGTGGTGCATTGTATTTCTTTTACTTAGTCAATTATCTGGTCCCACAAATCCGGGAATTGCAGTGGTTTTTATAATTGTCATTCTAATCAGATACACCCTTACTTATCATAGGAACAATGCAAATCATTTAAGCGTAAAGTCGTTCTTTAAAAACATACCAAAAAGTTATTATGTTTACCTTCTTCCTCTTTGCACTATGGCAATATATTCATTGTATCTCGGAACCTACAACTCTGCTTACGACACACCACCTTCTTTGTCTGAAAGATACAGTCTTTTACTTAAAGGCTTAGGGGATTATTTCATATTCAATAAAAGCATGTCTATACTAACAGCAATTTGTATTGTTAATAGTGTTCTAATAAAAATATTTTCAAAAAAAGAAAGCAAAAAAGTCCTTCCGCTATTCTTTTATATAATACTTTTTACCATTATATATATTGTTTTACTTCCATTTGGAGGTTATCGCCCATATAGACCATACATTATAAGATATGATTCCGTCCTGGCAATAACATTCCTGTTTATTTTCTATTGGGGTTTCTCTTCTTGCTTCTTATTAAAGAGTATCTCAACATCAAAAGCGACAAGAATAGCTTTCATAATCTATACTTTTATTTCCATTTGTTATTTCTTTATCTTAGACATTAACACATTGAAACTACATTCGCCCGAAGTAAGACATATAAAACAAATTCAGAAAAGCGAAGATCTTATCGTCCCCTTGGAAAACAATGATTGGTCTTCAAATATCATATCTTGGGAACCTGCTTACGAACCTTGGCAAAGCGAAAACCCGTCCAAGTGTCTGCAACGCTGGGGAGTAATCAAGGAAGATAAACGCTGGTATTTAAAAAAAACAGAATAAACAAAAGAATTATAAATAAAAACAATAAAAACAACTTATAAAATGAAAGGAATAAAAGTACTGTTAATTGTAACAACGATATTATGTTCTATTGTTGTAAATGCACAAAACGAAGAATATATTAAAGGATCTTCTAATCCTATTTCTTGTACAAGTATTATGGTTGGCAAAAATGCCTCTGCTGATGGTTCTGTCATAACTTCTCATACTTGTGATTCTTGGTATAGAACATGGATGAATATGGTTCCCTCAAAAGATTGGAAAGAAGGAGACAGTGTTTCTATCTTTGACGGCAGAATGCATACACAAAGTCCTTCGGACAGCACAAAGATGTATTTAAAGGGAAAGATACCACAAGTAAAACACACATTCCGTTTTTTAGACTCAGCTTATCCTTGCTTGAATGAAAAACAAGTTGCAATGGGTGAAACAACTATTTCAGGAAGAGATACACTTCAAAATCCTAATGGCATGTTTAAAATAGAAGAATTACAAAGAATAGCTTTGCAAAGAGCAAGCTCCGCAAGAGAAGCCATAAAGATTATGGGAGACTTGGTAAAAGAATACGGCTATGGCGATGCTGGTGAATGTTTAACCGTTGCTGACAAAGAAGAAGTATGGATTTTTGAGGTTTTTGGTGAAGGTAAAGATAGAATTGGAGGAGTTTGGGCTGCTCAAAGGATACCAGATGATGAAATTGCTGTTTCTGCTAATATCTCTCGTATATCAAAGATAGATAAGAAAGATAAAAAGAACTTTATGTTTTCAGATAATATCTTCGATGTTGCAAAACGATTAGGTCTTTGGGATGGTAAGGAAGAGTTTTGCTTTTGGAAAGTATTTAGTGGCGGCAACTATTTTGGAGAAAAGAAGAATTACAGTGTTAGAGAACATTATATAATGTCGTACTTAGCACCTTCTTTAAACCTAAGTGATACCGTAGAAGAATTGCCTTTAAGTGTAAAACCTGATAAAAAAGTAAGTGTAGAGGAAGTCATTAAACTTTTAGGTTCTTATTACGAAGGAACTAATTTAAACCTTAGCGGAAGAAATCTTATTCCTAATCCTAAACACAAGGATAAAGACGGAAACATAGTAGAAAATGAACCCGACAGCATTGTCTCTCCATTTTCAAATCCTTGGATGAGACCTGACGAAATCAATATGTATTACGCCAAAGGAGATTCTGCGATGAAGAATATTCGTACTGTCAGCGTATCTTGGTGTGCCTATAGCACCGTTATTCAATTAAGGAATTGGTTAGATGATGATATTGGAGGAGTTGCTTGGATTTGCTTAGATAATCCTGGAGAATCTCCACGTTTTCCTGTTTTTTGTGGAGTAACAGAACTACCTCAGATGTTAAAGATATGCGGACAACATAGCGAAAGAGACGATGCTGCTCTTTGGCATTACAGAAAAGCCAATCGCTTAGCAACCGTCAGATGGGGAAATTACAGAAAGTTATTAGAACCTGCAAGAGACTATTTCACAACAAAAGGGCAAAGAGAACTATCTTACGTAGAAAATACTTATAAACTACTAAAGCAAGAAGATACAAATAAAGCAAAAGATATGCTAAATGGATATGTTGCAGACTTCTTTGGTGCAACTATAATAAAATGGGACGAACTTACTCGTACATTTTGGAGACAAACATGGACAGGATTCTGATACTTATTATAAATCAACTATCATGCAGATAACTATTGACAAACAAGCTGGATTTTGTTTTGGTGTCGTCAGTGCCATTGACACATTGGAAAAAGAGTTAAAGAAGAATGAGACTCTTTATTGCTTAGGTGATATAGTACACAACAACAAAGAGGTAGAACGCTTGGAAAAACTTGGCTTAAAGACAATAAACAAAGCAGAATTTGAGGATTTAAAAGACTCACGTGTAATGATTAGAGCTCACGGAGAGCCTCCTCAAACATACATTAAAGCTAAAAAGAATAATATTGAGATTATTGACGCCACGTGTCCAATGGTTCTAAAACTTCAGAAAGATGTTCGCAGAGGATATGAACAAATGAAGAAAATAAATGGACAGATAATTATCTTTGGAAAAAAAGGACACGCTGAAGTAGTAGGCTTAGTAGGACAAACAGAAAATAATGCAATTGTAGTATCAAACGAAGCAGACTTAGAGCAAATAGACTTCTCTCGTCCTCTACATATCTTTTCCCAAACAACTAAAAACAGAGAAGACTATCAAAAGATTATCTCTCTAATAAGACAGAAACACTTAACAAAAGAAGTATTTGTAACAGATAGTATTTGCAAAAAAGTGTCCTTAAGAGCAAAAAACATAGGAGACTTCGCAAAAAGTGTCGGATGTGTTTTGTTTGTATCTGGCAAAGACTCCTCCAATGGCAACTACCTTTTTAATCTATGTATAAAAGAAAATAAAAACACTTTCTTTATCTCAGATACAAAAGACATAAACTTAGATAAAATAAAACATTTTGACCATATTGGTATCAGCGGAGCAACCTCTACTCCTATGTGGTTAATGAAAAAAGTTGAAGATTATGTTTATAGACAATTTAAAGATAAGTAACTTCAAAAACTTTGAAGACTTTGAACACGATTTCTCTCAAATCAACTGCATAGTAGGCAACAACGGTGTTGGTAAGACTAATATCCTTGATGCGATCTATTATCTCTCATTCTGCAAAAGTTTTCATGCTTCCAACGATCTCAACACCATAAGACACGGAGCGGACTTCTTTGCTTTGTTTGGCTCTTATTCTTTTGAAAACTCTGAGAAAGAAAAGTATTCATGCTCGCAAAAGAAAGGAGAAAAGAAAAGATTCTTCCACGACAAGAACCCTTACAAAAAACTTTCTGAACATATAGGCAAACTACCTTGTGTTATACTCTCTCCTTACGACAGTCTGTACATTACAGGCTCAAGCGAACAGAGAAGGAAGTTTATGGATATAGTCCTTAGTCAAACTGATGTTGTCTATATGGATGCTCTATTAAACTACAATAGAAGCTTAGAACAGAAAAACAAGCTTTTGAAGTTCATGCAAGAAACCCAAAACTTTGACACAATTCAATTAGATATATGGAATGAAAGATTAGACAAATATGCTCTTATTATCCAAAACAAAAGACAAGAGTTTTTTGATAACTTTAGTTCCTATTTCAACTTCTTCTATGACTTTGTTTCCGAGAAGAAAGAAAGTCCAAGCGTAGAATACAGGACATATTCAGGCTCTTTGTTGAAAAAAATGCACGAAAACTATGAGAAAGAAAAAATAATTGGCTACACTCTTGCAGGAATACATAGAGATGATATGATATTTAAACTTAACAACTATAATGTTCAAGAAATAGGTTCACAGGGGCAGCAAAAAACTTTTACACTTGCAATGAAACTCGCTCAATACTCCTATCTTAAAGATAAAAAGCACACAACACCACTATTACTCTTGGATGATATATTCGATAAGTTTGACTTCTCAAGAGTTGAGAAGATTCTGAGACTTGTATCCGAAGACAACTTTGGACAAATCTTTATAACCGATACTCATATAGACAGAGTTCGCAATATTATCCCTCAATCTCATAAAGAAAAAACAATAATTATTAATATCTAAAAGAAGATGGCCGGATTTAATCGTTACTATTATTTAGAAGGAGTAAGAAGAGGCAAACCGGAAGCTAATGAAATGCCCATAAAAGACTTCTTAGAGGTTTTCTTCAAACGCTGCCATATAGACTACAATCCCTATGAACAAGATATAAAACTTCAATGGGAAAAGATAACAGGTAAGCTTGTCAAACATTATACCGAAGATTTGTATTTAAACAAAGGTGTGCTATATGTAAAACTTTCTTCTCCTGTTGCTAAATCTGAACTATTAATGGTTAAAGATGCCGTGAAAAACAAAATAAACCGCAATCTCAACCAAGATATATTACAAAACATAGTAATACTATAGTTTGTCTTGAAAGCTCTCTTACTTTCAAATATTAATGGAGTATATGCTCTATCAAATCTGAAATATTGGCTAAATATATAGGCTTAATCTTCGTAGAGGAGACTATATCTTTATTATATTTGCTTATATATATTTTATTAAAGCCTAAATTTTCAGCTTCTTTTATACGTCTGTCTATATAAGGTACAGGTCTTACTTCCCCAGACAGCCCTATTTCTGCAGCAAAACAGGATTTTTTGTCTATATATGTATCCTGATGGGACGAAATTATAGAAGCTACAACAGATATATCAATCGCTGGATCATTAACTTTCAAGCCCCCTGCTATATTAAGAAAAACATCTTTGTTACTTACCTTTACCCCAGCTTTCTTCTCCAACACTGCTAACAACATATTCAATCTGCGTATATCAAAACCATTAGAAACCCTCTGCGGTGATGAATAATAAGAAGGAGAAACTAAAGCCTGCGTCTCTATTAACAAGGTTCTTCTCCCCTCTGTAGTAGCACTTATAGATATTCCACTGAGATTTTCTTCTCTTTGTGTTAGAAGTACTTTAGATGGATTTTCTATTGGCAACAAACCAAAAGATGTCATTTCATATATACCAATTTCGTCTGTTGAACCAAAACGATTTTTTATGGAACGTACTATTCTGTAACCATAATTCTTATCTCCCTCAAACTGCAGAACTGTATCCACCATGTGTTCCAGAATTTTTGGACCTGCAAGAGAACCTTCCTTGGTTATGTGTCCAACAAGTATTATAGGAACATGATTTGTCTTAGCATAACTGATAAGTTTGTCGGCACAAGCACGTATCTGTGTTATTGACCCTGCAAAACTCTCTACTTCTAAACTTGTAAGTGTTTGTATTGAATCGATAATAAGTAGTGAAGGACGAATATTTTGAGCTGTCTCTATAATATTTTCCACCTTGGTTTCGCTTAAAAGAAGACATTTTTCTGAACTTTTGTTCATCCTTATCTGTCTTAACTTTATTTGTTCTGGCGATTCTTCACCTGAAACATACAAAACAAGAGAATCTCTTAATCCTAATGCTGTTTGCAACAAAAGAGTACTTTTCCCTATACCAGGTTCTCCTCCTAAAAGAACTACACTTCCTTCAACCAATCCTCCTCCTAATACCCTATTAAATTCATTATCAAATGTATCTATTCGTAGTGTTTCTCTGTATTCTACTTTATTAATAGGTATAGGAGATGTTTTTAATGCAGAAGTTTTTGAAGAAGACTTGGAGGGTAAAGAAGTCTGAACAACTTCTTCAAAACTTCCCCAAGAACTGCATTCAGGACATTTCCCTAAATAAGATGATGACTGATAGCCGCAATTATTACATATATATACTTTCTTCTCTTTTGCCATTTAGCTTGGTTTTATATTCACCTTATATTTCTTTTCTTGTGGCTGAGAACGTTTGTTGCCGTCCTGACCATATTTTTCATGATAAGGTCCTACAGGCATATCCAAAAGAACATATCTCTGCATCTGCTCAAACAGACCTAAGTAAAGCGATGTTTCTGCATCTTTTATAAGTTTATCATTTTTCTTTGTCTTGGTAGGCATAGGAGTGTCATAGTTAAAGTCGGCATGACGAGAAAATAAAGTATCTCCCGTAGCGGTTGAAATAAAGTCATAATGAGCCACAACATTGATATTAGTACTCCACCAAGGTTTCTCTACTCTATAGATAGTCAATAACAAAACCATATCTGCACCATATTTCGCCTTACATTCTTTTATTCTGTCAAGATTAATATTCTTAGTTGTCAAAAGGCTATCCTTTCTTATCTCATCCATAAAAGCAAGGGCTGAAGGAAGATAATAGCCTTTTGAAGAAAGTTCCCTTACACAAGATGTATATGCCATTTCACTCGCAGAACTATAGTCTGAACGATTCCATGGATAAAGAACAACTACAGTTTTGGGATGCTCGTTGTAAAGTTTGTTATATGCAGTACTTCTTGGCACCTTTTTAGGAAATAGTTTCTTATACGTCCGCTTAAAAATATTCCCTTCTTTCTTTTCATCCTTTGAAGACAGTATTTTCTTTTTCTCCTCATCTGTAAGGGTTATCAAGTCTTCCTCTGTATAATTGTTTATATCAAATTCCTTTTTTGTTGTATTTTCCTGCTTTTGATTGTCATCTATATCTTCCTTTGGATGTTTCATGCGATAAACAATCTGATCCATCGTACTTAAAGCCTCAAATTCTTTTTTCTCCTGCTCTTCTTTCTGTTTTTTCTCTGCCTCTATTTTCTCTAACTTCTTCACAAGTTCTTCTTTCTTTTTCTCCTCTTCATTCTCTGCATTTGCCTCAAGTTCTTTCTGTTGTTTTTCTAAAAGTTCTTGTTGTTTTTCTTCCTCTCTAAGTTGTTTCTCCAATTGAGAGTCAAGTTCTTTCTGTATTCTTTCCTGCTCCTTTTTCTCCTGCTCTTGTAGTTTTTGGGCAGAAAGCAAGGTCTCTTTCTCTTTTCTTCTTTCTTCCTTAATTCTTTGACGTTCTGACTTGGCAGAGTTTTTTATCAACTTATCTTGTTCTTTCTCTTTTTTCTTCTTTTCCTTTTCTTCCGCCTTTTTCTTTTTCTCGTATTCCTTATTCGCTCGTTTTTGTTCCTTTATTTGTTCCTTGCGTTTTTTCTCCAAGTCCTTAGTTCTCTGTCTTTGTTTATCCTTCTCTGAAAGCACTTTCTCCGTTTTAGTTGAAGAGACTTCTTTAGCTTCGTTATCCTTAGCAGTCTTTTTAAATAGACTACAAGAGGACAAAAATATCACTACAGTCAATAGAATTATTATTTTTTTCATAGCCCTAATTCTTGTTTTAGTTTAACAATATAGGTATGACTTTCTGGATACAGTTCCATTTCTCGTTGAAACCAAAAGATTGCTCCTGCTGTATCTTTCTGCTGATAAAGAATATAGGCATAATCTGCACAAGCTCCAGGAGGAATTCGCTGTTGTTCAACCGTTCCTTTCTTTCTCTTTAACTCCTTTTCCCCGACAATAGCTTGATAGCTTTTGGAAATATTCTTTATATCCGCTTTTTCTTCTGTGGTAATAAAACTATACACCGCATCATCATAGTCTTTATAATCATACAAAGTCTTTGTACAACAAGAGAACAAAATGACGGCAGACAATATTAAGATTAATCTCTTCATTATATTAAATTTTGTGTGCAAAGATATATATTTTATTTTTGTCTTACAATTTTTTGTGAGAAATATCAAAAAAAGAAAAAGTCTCCAAGCTAAACAGTAGCATTGAACATGTACTCATCTAACCTGAAGACTATGTTTTATTTCATTATATCCACCTTAGTATAAGGTGCAGAAATGTTATTTTCTCTTAAATAGTTATATATTTCTTTGTGCAAATAGTCATTTACAGGCCAATAGTCTGAAGTAGCACACCAAACTCTTACATCCAAACTAACAGAACCATTGTTAATTATTGTTACTAAATCGTATGCAGGTTCTTTAAGTATCTTTTCGTTTGACTCTACTATGCTTCTTATTCCTTCTTTTTCCTTTTCTACATCAGTTCCCAAAGCCATAACTGGTGAAACAGTTATACGTCTTTGTCCCATTGCAGAATAGTTTATTATATTTCCTGCAGATAAGGTACCATTAGGAAGGGTTACGACCTTATTATCTACAGTATTTATCACAGTGGAAAAAATCTTAATGCTTTTAACAGTTCCCTCAAACCCTTGTGTTGAAATATAGTCTTCCAATTTGAAAGGACGGAAAACCAGAATAAGAATACCACCAGCAAAATTTTGGATAGTCCCGCTAAGAGCCATACCTACAGCCAAGCCAGCTGCTCCCAATAAAGCTATAAACGAAGTCATAGGAATTCCAAGATAACCTATAATGGATATAATCAAAAGCACTTTCAGTCCAACGCTTATTATAGAAAGTATAACGGGACGAAGCGTTGGGTCAAGATTGTTCTTGTCAAATATTTTCCTAACTCTCTTTTTCAAAAATTTGATTAGTTTAAAACCAACCCACAATACTACAACTGCAATAATAACTTTCTGTATTGCACTTAATCCATTTTGAGTACACCACTGAATAACACTATTTATTATATCAAAAGGTGCGGTTTCTGCTTTCGGTGCTGCGTCTAAAAATAACATATTCATTTCTCCTTCTTTTTTAATTAATAACTAATATTTTTGTTTTTACACATTTTCTTCACAATATGTTTCATACAAGAAATTATTGTATGGATAAATCTTTATATGAATAGACCTAATGGTATTATACATCAATGTTTTCAACTCTTCTATATTCTCCTTGTTTGCTGCTGATATAAAAACTGTTGGATAATCATTCTTTGCCATCCAAGTTTGTTTTAATTCTGCAAGAGAAAAGTTTATCTTTTCCTTAGGTGTAAGGTCATCTTCATCCTTTTTGATGTAAGTATAGTTGTCTATTTTGTTAAAAACTATTATTATAGGTTTGTCTATTGCTCCTATCTCTCTTAGAGTATTATTGACTACACTTATTTGATTTTCAAAATCTGGATGAGAAATATCTACAACATGTATCAAAAGGTCGCTTTCCTTTACCTCATCCAAAGTGCTTTTAAAACTTTCCATCAATGTTTCCGGCAGTTTTCTAATAAAACCAACCGTATCGGTCAATAGGAATGGCAGATTCTCTATTACAACTTTGCGTATTGTAGTATCCAACGTTGCAAAGAGTTTATTTTCGGCAAACACTTCACTTTTTGAAAGCATATTCATCATTGTGGATTTACCAACATTAGTATAGCCAACCAAAGCCACACGAACAAGACTTTCTCTGTTCTTTCTTTGGAGTGTTTTCTGCTTATCTAACTTGACAAGTTTTTCTTTTAGTAAAGATATTTTAGAAAGTAATATTCGTCGGTCTGTCTCTATCTGAGTTTCTCCAGGACCACGCATATTCAATCCTCCTTTTTGTCTATCAAGGTGAGTCCACATACGCGTAAGTCTTGGAAGCATATATTTATATTCAGCCAATGCTACTTGAGTTTTTGCATGTGAGGTTCTGGCTCTTTTTGCAAAGATATTAAGTATTACTTGTGTTCTATCTAAAACATTACAAGCAAGCACTCTTTCTATGTTTCTCAATTGAGAAGGTGAAAGTTCATCATCAAAAACGACCCATTCTATTTCTTTTTCTTTGATATATTCTCTTATTTCTTCAAGTTTTCCTGTCCCAACGTATGTTCTACTGTCTATCATCTGCAAACGCTGGGAGAAAGTCTTCACAGCTATTGCATCCAAAGTCTCAACCAAAAAAGCTAACTCATCAAAATATTCTTTCAGATTTTCATCACTCACGTATGGAGTTTGAACACCTACCAATACACATCTGTCTCTCTCTTCCGTCATAACTATATATTTTCTGATAAGTATTTTGGAGTTGTTCCCCACATTAGTTTATCTCTGATAGCCTGAAAAAAATCCTGATTCTCCAAACGAACAAGATTCCAATCATAAGTAGATTTATTTATTCGTATATCTCCTTGATTTGCTTCCAATATACTATATCCGTCTATAAGCACTTTACAAGCATTGTCATTTTGTGGAATATGCACTCTTATTTCATCATTATCTGAAATGATTATAGGTCTGAATGTAAGGTTATGAGGAGCTATGGGAGTAAGACAAAGACATTGGCTTTCGGGACTTATTATCGGTCCTCCGGCAGACATAGAGTAAGCCGTAGATCCTGTTGGTGTTGCCACAATAATTCCATCTCCTGAATAGGTTGTCAAGTATTTACCATTAATAAATACTTCTAAATCTATAATACTTCCCCTGTTGGTAGAAAGAAAGCAAGCTTCATTAACTGCAAAGTGCTTTTCTCTATCAAAACACGAAAAGTCTGTTTCCAAAATGAGACGTTTTTCTATCGTAAAGTTATTCTTTTGCAACTCATTGCATAAGTTTTGAATATCCTCTCTACCTGCAGAAGTTAAAAAACCAAGATGTCCAAGATTTACTCCTAAAACCGCAGCCTTATTTCCTATAACAAAATCCACAGTATCCAACATAGTTCCATCTCCTCCCAAGGAAAGAAGTATGCCATCATAGTTTTTCAAGTCATTTTTTTGAGAAAACAGAGTTATCTTAGAATTATCAGATATTAAGTCTTTGATGGCTTCAAACAAAGGTTGCCATACTAAAATCCTATCATAGATTAACAGCAGATTCTCAAACAAAATACCTATTAATTCTCTGTCTTTGTGTTTTTCAGGGACTTTCCCAAAGATGGATATTGTCATACTATAGTTGTATTTTAAAAGGATTCTCCATGGAAAGTTCGCCTTCCAGACGTTTTTGTATAAGAGAAGTCAGACCTTCTTGCAGTTCTTTTATTTCACTCTTCAACAGCACACTCTGACAAAAAGCGTTCATCAAAAGCATCTTGGCTTGCTTATCAGATATGCCACGTGTCTTTAAATAATACAGAGCATTTTCGTCTAACTGTCCTGTTGTTGCCCCATGGGAACACTGAACATCATCGTTGTATATTTCCAAAACAGGACGGGTATTTACCTTTGCTTTATCGGTAAGCAGGATATTGTTGTTAGTCTGTCGTGCTTCATTATTCTTTGCATAGTAATCAACCAACACATGTCCTACAAAATTTGCTCTTGCCTCATCATCCAATATACCTTTAAAGAGTTGAGTACTTTTACAATCGTCCTTATAATGAAAAACCTTTACTATGTTTTCCACGCTTTGTTCTCTATCCATAAGATACAAACCATTAAGGTCTGCGAAGGAATGTTTTGAATTGAAATTCACCCTTATGTTATTGGTAAGTTTGCCGCCATTGAGAGTAATGAAGAATGTCTGAAGATGAACATCGTTAGTAAGATTGAAAACTATATTGGAAGCTATGCTTGTTTGATTATTTACGTTTTCCATCTTATAAAACGCCATCTGAGAACAAGGCTTCAGTTCTACATTTATATTATGCAAGGTATTGGAAGTTGTCTTTGGAAGCGTGTCATCACAATAAAGAATTGTAAGCTTGGAATTTTCTCCTACTATTATGTCTATTCTTTCTTCCTCGTCTGCGTGATTCTCTTTATCTAACAGGTTTATTATCTGTATAGGTCTTTCGATTATAGCATTGTCCTTGATCGCTATCACAGAGTGATTATTTTGAAGATTTTCCACCTTGATATTAGCACTCAAACAATTGAATACTACACTATCCTCCTGAACAAATTTTCCATTATGTTTCTTTATCTTTATGGTATCCAAGGAAGGAATATTACAAGCAAAACATTCGCATTTATTATCTATTATCATCTATTTTCTGTTTTGAGAACATAACGCAAAAAAACAAAATTTATTGTAATACATAACAGTCAGATTTTCAAAAATTTTCAAGCTTACAAAAAAAGAGTTGATCTTTAGGGTAAAAAGAGTTGATCTTTTACCCCAAAAGAGTTGGTTTTAAGAAAAAAAGTCTTGATCTTTTTTTGAGCAAATCAAGACTTGATTTTTGCAATGCTAATATTGAATATTTTTTTGTAATTTTGCAGTATGAAAAAAGTTGTTGAAACTTATATAAAACATAAGACTTTACAAACACTTGCCAAGGAAATAAAAAACAAAAACGCAAACATATTTTTAAATTCTTGCGTGGGTAGTGCATTTGCCTTTGTTATTGCAGGCATAGACAATATGCTAAAACACAAAAACCATCTCATCATAATGGAAAGCAAAGAAGAGGCTGCATATCTTTGCAATGATTTGGAAACGCTTTTGGAAGATGAAAACAGTGACTATGAAACCAAGCACGTTGTTTTCTATCCTGCTCTGACAAACAAAAAAAGAGAAAATATTTCTATCAATAACGATAATGCTGTTCTAAGGCTACAGATACTTAACCGTTTAAACAAAGGTGAAAAACTGATTATTGTCTCTTATCCCGAAGCAGTAGAAGAAAAAGTTGTAACCTCTAAATCCTTAGACGAAAGAAAGATAATAATAAAGCAAGGACAAGATTTGTCTATTGACGAAAAACTTTCCGAATTAGACGCTTATGGTTTTGAATGTGTTGATTTTGTTGTTCAAGCTGGACAATATGCTATAAGAGGAGGAATTCTTGATGTTTTTTCTTTTGCACAACAACTGCCATATAGAATAGAAATGAATGGCGACAGAGTAGAGAGTATCAGAACTTTTGACATTGCGACACAGTTGTCTATTGAAGAAAAACAGTCTTTTATCATCATACCTGATTTAGAAAGAGAGAGTACAGACAATAACGATACTTCATATTCCGAACCACAAAATAAAGAAAAAGTCTCTTTGTTTTCTTACTTTGATTCTGAGTCTGTGATATGGGCAAGGAACCTAAGTGTGTCGTTGGAGAAGACTTCTCATTCCTATGAGGCAGAAGATATGCAGAAAACCTATCTAAATAGAGGCGAAATCGTGGATGCAATAGCCCGATATACACTCATAGAATCTGGTTTAAAACTCTCTAAATCACAAAGCTTCAATATAAATTTCTCAACCGTAGTACAGCCTTCGTTTAACCAAGATTTTTCACTTTTTGCCGAGAACTTACAAGACTTTTCCTTGCAAGGCTACGACAATATGTTTTTTGTAAGAGATGAAAAACAAAAACTTAGGATAGAAAACATAATAAAGGAATATGAAAACGAAGGTAAGATTATAAAAGTCAGGTTTTTGGATTATAGTATATCATCAGGTTTCATTGATAATGATTTAAAACAGACTCTATTTACAGATCATCAGTTGTTCAATCGCTACAACCGTTATCATATCCAAGACAATGCAGACAAGAGAGAGAGCATAACTATTGATGAACTGCTGGCTTTAAAACCCGGAGATTATGTTACACACATAGATTATGGCATTGGCAGATTCTCAGGTTTAGAGAAACTCAACAACAATGGAAGAGAACAGGAAGCTATTCGTCTTATCTATAAAAACAATGATATTCTTTATGTCTCAATTCACTCTCTACACAAAATTTCTCGCTACACTTCTAACGAAGGCACTGAGCCTAAACTTAACCGATTAGGCTCTACAACTTGGCAAACCTTGAAAGAAAGGACTAAGAAGAAAGTTAAAGACATAGCCAAAGACCTTATCAGACTTTATGCTCAAAGAAAAGCCAGCAAAGGTTTTGCATTCTCTGCAGATTCTTTTCTTCAAAACACCTTGGAAGCTTCGTTTATGTATGAAGATACGCCTAATCAATATAAGGCAACCAAGGCTGTGAAAAGAGATATGGAACAACAATATCCTATGGATAGGTTAGTATGTGGCGATGTTGGCTTTGGCAAAACAGAAGTAGCCATCCGTGCTGCCTTTAAGGCGGTAAATGATTCTAAACAGGTTGCCGTATTAGTTCCAACAACAATACTTGCCTTCCAACATTATAAGACTTTTTCTGAAAGACTTAAAGGTATGCCTTGCAGAGTGGATTATCTAAATAGGTTCCGTTCATCTAAAGAGAAAAAAGAAATACTTCAAAACCTAAAAAGTGGAAAAATAGATATACTTATCGGCACTCATGCTATTGTTTCCAAAAATATAGAGTTTAAAGATTTAGGACTTTTAATAATTGACGAAGAACAGAAGTTTGGAGTATCTGTCAAAGAGAAATTAAAACAAATGAAAGTCAATGTAGATACTCTTACTTTAACCGCAACTCCTATTCCTCGTACTCTGCAATTCTCTCTTATGGGAGCAAGAGACCTTTCTGTTATCAATACCCCTCCTGCCAATCGCCAACCAATAACTACTGAAATTATATCTGTGGGCTTTGATGACAAGAAATCTTTTTCACCTAAGAAAGAAGAAGAACTTTCTAATTCTCAAACACAGATAAAAAGAGCCATAGTCAATGAGTTGAATCGTGGAGGTCAAGTATTTTTTGTTCATAACAGAGTACAGAATTTAGAGAATATATATTCCATGATAAAACGTCTCGTTCCTCAAGCACGTATAGCTATAGGACATGGACAAATGGATGGAAAAGAATTGGAAAAGGTTATGATGGATTTCATTAATGAGGAGTATGACATCTTACTTTCCACGACTATTGTTGAAAACGGTTTGGATATTCCTAACGTCAATACAATTATCATAAACGATGCTCAAAATTATGGACTGTCAGACCTTCATCAATTAAGAGGAAGAGTTGGCAGAAGCAACAAGAAAGCTTATTGCTATCTGTTAATTCCAAGTGAGGAGATACTTACTGACCAAGCCTATAAACGTCTGCAAGCTATATGTGAGTTTTCTTCAATAGGCAGTGGCTTTGCTCTTAGTATGCGGGATTTAGATATAAGAGGTGCTGGCAATATTCTTGGTGCTGAACAGAGTGGTTTTATTAGTGATATAGGATATGATACTTACAATAAGATATTGTTTGAGGCTATGGAAGAATTAAAAGAGAATGAGTTCTCGTCTTTATATCCTCAACAACAGAAAGACTATGTAAAAGAATGTATTATTGAAACAGACTTAGAAGTATTGATTCCAGACAAGTACATATCTAATATTACAGAACGCTTTAAGATTTATAAAGAATTAGACTCTATATCTAACGAAGAAGAATTAATCTCTTTACAAAAAGAACTTAGAGACAGGTTTGGGAAGATACCTCAACAAACCTTAGACCTATTTGATATTGTAAGAATAAGAAAGATGGCTAAAGATATGGCTGTGGAAAAACTTGTAGTAAAAAGAGAAAAAGCACAACTAACTTTTGTTCGTAACAAAGAAAGTCAGTTCTACTCTTCTGAAAAGTTTCAACGCATATTGCTATTCGCAAAACAGTTTGCTAACCGTTGTCTTTTGAAAGAAGATAATGAGAGTTTGACTCTTATAATCAAAGACATCAAAACTGTGGCCCAAGTAAAACAAATGTTCAGTTTGATGAATAATTAATGTTTCTTATCTTAGTAGCCGAGAATCTTTAGCATTGATTTATGACTTTGTTCTTTTGTAAATAATTTGGTTGTCCATTCTCCGTTTTCATCTTTATCTAAGATAACATGCTTTGGTTGCGGTATAAGACAATGCTGAATACCCCCGTAGCCTGCTAAACTTTCCTGATAAGCTCCTGTATGGAAGAAACCTATATAAAGAGGCTCTCCATCATTATTTTGAAACTTAGGAAGAAATATAGCATTTGAGTGTGTTTCTGCTGAATAATAGTCTTGAGAATCACAGGTCAATCCTCCAAGAAAAACTCTTCCATATTCATTATTCCATTTATTGATAGGAAGAAGAATAAATCTCTGTCCTATTCCCCATGTATCAGGCAAAGTAGTTATAAAAGAAGAGTCTATCATATACCACAATTCTCTATCATTTTGTCTTTTTTGATCAATAATAGAATAAAGAATACATCCTGCTTCACCTACAGTAAAAGAACCAAATTCTGTAAAAATATTAGGTTCCTCTACTCCATTCTTGTTGCAGTTTTCTTTTATTTGAGCAAGTATTTCTTCAGTCATATACTCATAATCATACTCAAAGCCTAAGGAATTCTTAATAGGAAAGCCACCTCCAATGTTCAAACTGTCCAATTCAGGTGCTATCTTCTTTAATTCACAATACACATTAACACACTTTCCTAACTCACTCCAATAATACGCAGTGTCTTTTATTCCTGTATTGATAAAGAAATGGAGCATTTTTAGTTTAAACTTAGGATTTTTTTGTATCTTACTTTTATAAAAACTTATGATTTCATTATAGCGAATACCAAGTCTAGAAGTATAGAAGTCAAATTGAGGAGCTTCTTCTGTAGCTATTCGTATTCCAACATTACATTTACTATTTACATAATCATTCATACCATCTAACTCCTCAATATTATCTATTATAGGTATAATATTACAAAATCCGTTATCAATCAGAGCAGCTATGTTTTCAATGTATTGTGGTCTTTTAAAGCCATTACAGATTATAAATTGTTCTTTAGTTATCCTGCCTTGATTATACAGTTCTTCTATTATATTTATGTCAAAAGCAGAAGAAGTCTCAATATTCACTTCATTCTTTAACACCTCTTCTAAAACAAAAGCAAAGTGTGAGGATTTAGTACAATAACAATAATTATAAGTACCTTTATAATCAACCTTAGCTCGTGCTACATTGAATAAACGCTTTCCTTTCTGAATTTGAGAAGATATCTTTGGCAAATAAGTAATTCTAAGTGGAGTACCATATTGCTTAATAATATCCATTAGTGGCACATCATGAAAATTCAATTCTTCATCTTCAACAGAAAATTCATCTTGTGGAAATTCAAAAGTCTGTTCAATTAAATCAATGTATTTGTTTTTCATTGTCTAAAAATTTATAATCTAAGTTTGTTACTTCGCTATTTTTCTTCCAATCTATTTGAATTAGATTGAATTTTTAAGGCTGCAAAAGTAACAAAAAAATTAAAAATAAGAAATTAGAAATAATAAATCGTCAATTAAATGAAAATAATATACTACTTTTGCCATGAAAATAAATTTTAATATTTATGAAGAAAATATTGTTTATAGTCTTTGCTTTCTCTGCCTTTATCGGCTTTTCACAAGAGAAATTATTAACAAAGAAAATAGTTTATACAATCGATTTAACTGAGAACTCAGTTAAATCTGACAAGCACAAAGACTCCATTATCTACAACTACAAAGTCAATCAAAGATTCTTTTGGGAGGCGATGGACATATTTATGGACAACTGGAAAAACAAAAAAATCAATGTATTAGACGAAAATGGAAAGAATATTGTTTGGGATACTATGTTAGTTAAACTTAACCTCAAACTTTCAAAGTACTACAATAAAAAGATAGATAAAAAAGAGATTCAAAACATCTTAGAGAACTATATCACCAAGCTAAGTTTCAAAGAAGAATGGACATATAACACCGAAACAATGCTAATCAACAAAAAAGTTTTAGCTTTCTGCCCTATCATCAGCATTGACTCTTTGCATTTAACCGAAGAAGGCTTTGAAGCCAAAGAAGGCTTTTGTTTCCCTCTTGGTTGGATAGAGCAAACAAATCAAACAAGTAGCAACGATGACCTATTAATCACAAGAAATATCCATTACACCATACCTATTTACAACTACATTCCTTATCGTTGGTGGGAGAACAATTTGGAAGAAGAATATTCCATTCCTTATTTCGACAGATTCATACAAAAAGCGGAGAATATGGAGATACCTGTCTTTGAGAACCCTGACATGACTGAAGCTCTACAGAAATCAAACATTCTTAAACGAAGAAAATTCTCTAAGACCGAGAGTATGGTTGAAGATTTAGGGGACAACAACATTAAAGAAACCGACACAATCCTGAATATGCAATACCAATCCGAAGACTTCGAATACCTCCGTTTTGGAGAAGAGATTTACTTCAACAAAAATACCCTTTCATTCACCAAGAACACAAACTACATCGCTCCAATTATAGCCATAAAAGACAAAAACGAGAACTTCCTTTATTACTATCCTATTTATTATATTAGAAAAAAATAAACCTTATGAAAAAGATTATATATTTATTATTGGTTTTATGCAGTTTTGGATTGAAATCACAGAACGAGACATACAGCATTGAGTACGAAAAGCACAAAGTGGGTGTATTTAATCCTGAAAAAGAAATCAATCACAGTCTAAACCCAAAGAAGTTTGAACACATCACGGGCTATTTCAGAGAAGAGTTGGCTAAAACTATCCTCAATGCAGTAAAGACAAATCAGATAAAAATATATGATGAAAGAAAGAGAGAGTTGAATATAGACTCTGTCGCTAATAGAATCATAGCCTTTGAAAAAAAGAACTTCAACAATATCTTAAAAAAAGAAGATGTTTGGGATTTTATCGTTCCTTATGTTTCTGCATACGACTTTGAAGAAGGTGTAAGATATGATTATAAGACACTATCCATTGAGAAGAAAGTTCTTGCCTATTGTCCTTATGTTGTAAGATACAAAAACTTCAATGGAGAAAAGAACGACAGTGTTCAAATGCCTTTGTTTTGGATTTTCCTTAACAAGAATGAAGTTTTGGACAACAACAAAAAAGAAACAAACAACTTAAAGCCTATTTTTGATATACCGGATACCGTTCTTAGCCTCTTGCCTTTAAAGTATCCTGTCAAAATGCCTTTTACTTTTTCTCTATTTGATAATATACAAAACAAAAAAATAGATGTTTATCGCTCAAATGGAGAAGAATTTAAAACAGTAAAAGAGGTAGAAGATTTATTTGTATTGAAAAAGAATGTAAGCATTTATGATGAAGAAACAGGTCAAGATGTTTTGAAAACAGTTTATACTGATATAGTACCTGAAGATATTGAAGCAATACGAATAGCAGAGACTTGGAGTATCAACCCTAATACGTTGGAAATAATCAAAAGAGTACAGTATTTTCTTCCTTTATATCCATACGATGAAGATATTTTTATGCAACTTGGAGTAAGAATTATCAACAAATCCAAATCCTAAGATGAACAAAACAAAACTATCAATGGATGAACTACACAGAATAAGTGTAGAAGAGTTTAAAAATTCCAAGAAAACTCCTATAGTCGTGGTCTTGGACAACGTCAGAAGCATGAGTAACATAGGAAGTATATTCAGAACCTGCGATGCTTTTCGTGTAGAAAAACTTTGTCTGTGCGGAATAACTGCTACTCCTCCCAACAGAGAAATAAACAAAACAGCCTTAGGAGCAACAGAAAGCGTAGATTGGCAATATTACAAAACGACTCTTGAATGTGTAGAAGAGTTAAAAGGAAAAGGATATAAAATATTCTCCATAGAACAAGCACAAAATAGCACTATGCTACAAAATTCTCCAAAAGAGAATTCTCCATTTGCCATAATTTTAGGCAATGAAGTGGAAGGTGTAGAACAGAACATCGTTAATATTTCAGACGAAACAATAGAAATACCTCAGTTCGGAACAAAACATTCTTTTAATGTCGCTGTTACTTGTGGTATCGTCCTTTGGGATTTTGTAAAAAAGACTCTTATTCAGTAAGATAAAGATACTCCATTTTATGATTTGATGTTTGCAAAAAAAGATCAACTTTTTGGGGTATAAACATCAAGAGTTAAGAAAAAAAGATCAAGTCTTTTTTCGCTAAAATCAAGTCTTTTTTCTTCAACTCTTTTTATGGATTATAATTTGATTAACATATAGTCTTACAATAAAATTAAAATTATTGCGTTATCATAATGAATTTTCTTTAAATAAAACAAATTAAAATTATGAAGGCTTTAGATCAGATAGCATTATTTGCTTTTTCATTAGTTATGCTGTTTAACGTTTCTGCACAAGAAGCAAACGAAGTTTTAGGAGTTCCAATATATGTCAAGGCATTATACAAGATATTTCTAATTATCAGAATGAAAGCAGCGAAAAGAATATTATGACTTTTGAAAAAACAGACTTAAATGCTGCAACCTATAGACAAATGCATCAACTGAAAAGAGAAAGAGTTGTGGTTGCGTTGCTGAACAATGAACAAATTATAAAACTAATATGAAAGAATATGTTCTATTGTCATTAGGATAGAAACCTTCTATTTGAGTTTGACCTTTCTTATTTGCAAGATTTTTAGCATCATTTAAAGAAAGATTAACCTTACCATCAATTGCTGTGATAATAAATCCTGCTCTTATACCAACAGAAGCCAATCTACCTTTAGATATTTTTGTAATCACCAAACCTTTGGCAATGGAATAAGAAGCCTTTTCATCATTATTTATTTCTCTAAAAGTACATCCTATTGCTTCTACTGTTTCTGCGTTGTCCTTAACTATTTCCATTGTATTACTTTCATTCAAAAGAGTTAGGTCTTTTCGCAAAATCTCATTCTTTCTTAGGATTTCATAATGTGCAACATCGCCAGGAGACATCTGCAACATAACTTCATTTACTTCTGCGTTAGTATTTACCTCCTTACTATTGATTTTATAGATAACATCTCCTTCTTTTACACCTGCTTTGTCTGCTGATGAGTTTTTAATTACTTGTGTTACATAAACACCTCGCATATCTTTAAGATTCTTTTCAAGCATAAGTCTTGAATCTACTTCTTGTACGACTATACCTGCTGAAGCCCTTTGCGTTGTTCCATATTGAATAAGGTCTTTTATTACTTTCTTTGCAATATTGACTGGAATAGCAAAAGAATATCCTGTATATGAACCTGTTGAGGAAGCTATAGCGGCATTTATTCCTATTAGTTCTCCCTCCGTATTTACTAAAGCTCCACCAGAATTTCCAGGATTCATAGCGGCATCTGTTTGAATAAAAGATGTAAGAGTATTTCTGTTATTTCTATCACTAAGGATATTAAGATTTCTTGCTTTTGCTGAAACAATACCTGCAGTTACCGTACTTGTAAGATTAAAAGGATTACCAACAGCTAAAACCCATTGACCCACTTCTACATTATCACTATTACCATATTCTAAAGGAGTAAGGTCATTTGTTTCTATTTTCACCACCGCTAAATCTGTAGATGGATCTGTCCCAATTACTTTTGCAACAAATTCTCTTTTGTCGTTAAGTGTTATAGTAATACTATCAGCATCTGCAACAACGTGATTATTTGTTACTATGTAACCATCTGTAGATATTATAACTCCAGAACCAGAAGTTCTATAAGTTCGTTGTCTTGGTTGAAAAGGATTGTAACCAAAGAAGTTGTTAAAAAAGTCATTATCAAAAAAATCGTCATAATAAGAAGATTGTTGATGAGCCAAACACTGAATGTAAACGACAGAATGAAGGCTCTTTTTTGCTGCAATGGTAAAATCTTGAGCATAAACTCCCATTGCAAAACAAATACCTAATAATAAAAGACTAATCTTTTTCATCTTGTTTTACCTTTCTATTTTTTTATTGCGTAGATAACGCAAAAGATGTTGTATTTATTATTTTGTTTGGACATTAAATTGAGAGAATTTTGCTCATTACGGCACAATTTTTGTTGCACAATAAGAAAAAAAATACATTTTTTAAACAAAATTTGTTGTTTATTGTAAAAAAAATTGTATTTTTGCCACTGAAATAGATGTTTAACTAAAGAAAGAATAAATGACATAAGAATATTATCTTTTTTTTAAGATTTTTGAATTACGTATATAGAAATATATTCTTATGATGCAATATAAAGATAATAGGACTGACCAAGAGTTAGTATTAGCATATCAAGGTGGAGAGCAAAAAGTTTTCCAAGTATTATTGGAAAGACACCAACAAAAAGTTTTTAACTACATTCTGTCAATGGTAAAAGATACTACTGTTGCAGATGATATTTTTCAGGATACTTTTGTTAAAGTTGTCAATACTCTACGTTCTGGCTCATATCATGATGAGGGTAAATTTATTCAATGGGTTATGCGTATAGCTCATAATCTTGTTATTGATTATGCTCGTAAGGGACAAAAATTTAGAATGGTTTATGATTCCAATGAATATAGTGTTTTTGACACTCTAAACACTTCTGAATTCAATATGCAAGATAAAATGATTAAAGCTCAAATATACAAAGACATTCGTTATCTTGTAAAACAATTACCTAAAGAACAACGCAGAGTACTTATTATGCGGCATTATGCGAATATGTCTTTTAAAGAAATAGCAGAAAGAACAGGTGTCAGCATTAACACTGCTTTAGGAAGAATGCGATATGCTCTGATAAACATTAGACGTATGGCTGAAGAAAAGTCAATGTCTTTATCTATGAGTTAAGAAATAAATACTTTTAATAAAACAAAAAAGAGACTGCTCGAAGACTTCGGGCAGTTTTTTTTATTCTTCTGTATAATAAAAATAACTTACTTGCGTTTTATAGGAAATATTTAAGGGAAAATAACAATAATATGGAACAGAACTACAATTTTTTTAATGAATGGGAAAAAGATTTAGAAGTTGCTTCTTTGGGAATTGAAACTCCAAGTAAGGATGTTTTGGATGCAATTATTGACTATTCCATGATTGTAGATTTCTTTAGTAAAACATTAAATGAAAGAATATCTATCTGCCTCAACTAAGCCTATATTAATTTGTGGTCCTTGCAGTGCAGAAAGCCATCAACAAGTTTTACAAACTGCAAAAGACGTTAAAGAGGCTGGAGTAACATGGTTTAGAGCAGGAATTTGGAAACCAAGAACTCGTCCCAATAGTTTTGAAGGTATTGGTGAAGTTGGTTTACAATGGTTAAAAGAAGTCCAACAAACACTTTCTTTAAAGGTATGCACAGAAGTTGCAAAACCTTTTCATGTTGAAGAATGCTTAAAAGCAGGTATTAATGCAGTATGGATTGGTGCAAGAACATGTTCTAATCCTTTTTCTGTTCAAGAAATAGCTGAAAGTTTAAAAGGTGTTGATAATCTTTCTGTATTAATAAAAAATCCAACAACTCCAGATATTCATCTTTGGCTTGGAGCCATTGAAAGAATAGAAAAAGCAGGTATAAAAGATATTGTTGCTGTTCATAGAGGTTTTGCTTTAGAAAATAATTCTTCATATAGACAAACTCCTCTATGGAGAATTCCTATAGAACTACAACGATTAAGAAGAGATATAAAAATAATTTGTGATCCAAGCCATATTGCAGGTAAAAGAGAATATGTAAAAGAGATTGCTCTTTCTGCTGCAAGCATAGGTTTCGCTGGTTTAATGATAGAAACACATAACAATCCTCTTCAAGCAAAGACTGATAATAATCAGCAACTATTCAGCAAAGATTTAAAAGAATTCCTGAGTTCTATTAATTTCCCTAACAACAAAGAAGTAAATAGCAACGAACTTGAAGCATACAGACAAGAGATTAATGATATAGATAAGAATATCTGCAATCTTTTATCTGAAAGAATGAATCTTAGCAAACAGATAGCAGAAATAAAGATAGCTAAGAATATGACTGTCTTTCAACCTAATCGTTGGCAGGAAGTAATGGACTCTATCATTTCAATAAGCAAAAAGCAAGGGCTTAATGAAGACTTCATAGAAGAAATCTACAATATAATACATCAAGAGTCCATAAAAACACAAGAAAGCATAGTAAACAAAAAAGAGGTTATGCCTTAAACTTAGCAAAACCTCTACTTAATTTATCAGTAAGAATAATTATTCCTCTTCTTCTTTCTTAATATTAATCAAAACATCATTCTTAGTTACGTTTTGATTTGGTTCTATGTTGATTTTTTCAACAACACCATCTATATTAGAACATATTTTATTATCCATCTTCATCGCATGAAGAGTGCAAAGAGGTTGTCCTTTTGTTACCTTTTCTCCTTCTTTGACAAAAATATCTACTATTGTTCCTGGTATGAAAGCAAAAACTTCACCTGGTTCAACTTCTATATATAATTGTCTATAATGTTTTCTTTGATTTTCAGCCATTATATTTTCTCCTTTATTTTTGTTTCGTTAATAACTTGATTAGAATACCTAAATATTAGAATGGAGGTAATCCATGTTTCTTTTTAGGATTTTCTACTTGTTTATATCTTGAAACTTCTAAAGCATGAAGTACATATTGACGAGTTTCATTTGGTTGAATAACTGCGTCAACATATCCGTATGAAGCGGCAACGTATGGATTAGCGAACTTCTTTCTATATTCATCTATCTTCTCTTTACGAGTCTTTGCAGGGTTTTCTGATTCTTTTATTTCCTTAGCAAAAACAATATTAGCTGCTCCTTCAGGTCCCATAACAGCTATTTCTGCTGTTGGCCAAGCAAAAACAAAATCTGCCTTAAGGTGAGAAGAACACATAGCAATATATCCTCCTCCGTATGCTTTTCTAAGTATAACAGTAATCTTTGGAACTGTTGCTTCTGAATAAGCATAAAGAACCTTTGCTCCATGACGAATAACACCAGCATGTTCTTGATCTACTCCAGGAAGATAACCAGGTAAATCTTCTAATGTTACTAATGGAATATTGAAAGCATCGCAGAAACGAATAAATCTTGCAGCCTTATCTGAAGCATTACAATCTAAAACTCCAGCCATTGCTCCTGGCTGATTAGCAACAAAACCTACAGTCTCTCCATTCATTCTTGCAAAACCTATAACGATATTTGGAGCAAACAACTGCTGAACTTCCAAGAATTCTGAGCCGTCTGCCATTGCTTTAATTATATGTCTTACATCGTATGGTTGAGCAGGGTCAGAGGGAAAGATTGAAGTCATCTTATAGTTCTTAGTATCAGGCTTACGTGTAGCAAAAGGTTCTGCTTTCTTTCCATTATTCCATGGAATATAAGTAAATAATGATTTTATTTGTTCAAAGCATTCTTGCTCACTTTCTGCATAAAAATGTGCATTACCTGAAATCTCTGCATGAACTCTTGCTCCTCCAAGGTCTTCTTTTGATATTTCTTCTCCAAGTACTGTTTTAATTACATTAGGTCCTGTGATAAACATATTACTTATTTTATCTACCACAAAAACAAAGTCTGTCAAAGCAGGAGAATAAACTGCACCGCCTGCACAAGGTCCAAGAATAACGGAAATCTGCGGAATAACACCTGAGGCCATTGTGTTACGATAGAATATATCACCGTAACCGGCCAAAGCATTTACACCTTCCTGTATTCTCGCACCGCCTGAATCATTTATACCTATGATTGGTGTTTTTAACTTCATAGCATGATCCATTATCTTGCAGATTTTCTGTGCATGCATATAACCTAAAGATCCACCAGCGACGGTAAAGTCTTGTGCATAGATACATACAGGATAGCCACTAATGGTTCCTGTTCCTGTAACTACGCCATCACCTGGAAGTATCTTCTTATCCATATCAAAATCTTTGCCTGAATGCTGAACAAAGAGGTCATATTCATGGAAAGAACCATCATCTAATAGCCAAAGTATTCTTTCTCTTGCTGTCATTTTACCTGTTGCCTTCTGCTTCTCAATGGCTTTTTCTCCACCTCCCTGAAGTGCAACCTGCATCCTCTTTTTTAAGTCTTGTGTTTTACTGTTTATTGACATTTTCCAAAAATTTTAGTCCACGTTTTAAACAATTAAGAATGCAAAATTAATCTTTTTTTCCAATATCAGTACTTTTTTAGTCAAAAAACTACTCCCGTTTTGAACACAAAAAACACTTTCAGCAAATTATATCTAAATTTTGAACAAATAAAAAAATACATTTTTCTACTTTTTTGTCTTCGGTGATAAAAGAGAGTCCTAAAAACACTTTTTTTTACTGTTGTGATACTAAAAAAAACAGTTTTGGTACATTTTTTGGAGAAAAAAGGGAAACAGTTTAAAAAAATATTCTATTTTTGCCAAGAAATAGAGTGTAAAACGAGGGTAAATGAGGTTTCTACCACGTTTTACCATAAAAAAACAGAAACCTTAGAACTAAAAAACAAAAAAACAATGAAAAAGTTAACAGTTTTATTTGCTAGCCTTATGTTATTGGCTTCAACAAGTGTATTCGCACAATCAAAAGGTCAAATTTGGCTTGACGGTAACATCCACTTCAACTCTTATAGCGGAGAAAAGGGTGGCGTAGACAAACGTGGCAACAGTGCTTTCGGTATTAACGTTTCAGGAAACTACATGCTTGATAAAAATTGGTCAGTAGGTCTTGGATTAGGATTTGAATCTACTTCTCGTGATGTAAATATTGCTCCTGATTACACAGACAAAACAAGTATGTTTACTGTAACTCTACAAGGACACTACTTCATGAAAATAAACAAAGTCATCACTTGGACTCCAAGAGCTTACGCTTACATAGGATTTGGTAGTGAAAACGACGAAACACCTATGGTAGGTGGTGGAGCAAAAAATGAATACGATCTTTCTGAAATGGGTCTAATGATTGAACCTTTGAACTTCCAATTCAACGTTAGCAAGAACTTCGCACTTACTGCAGCTTGTGATCTTGCAACATTTGGATACACTCACACAAAAACTACTTTGAATAAAGTTGATGATACAGACAACAACCTTACTTTCAAATGTGGTAGCTGGAGTGAAAACTTAGGTAACTTAGGTCTAAGATTTGGTTTCAGATTATTCTTCTAATCGAAGACAAAGTTATTAATAAACAAAGCAGGGAGGGCGCAAACAAAGCACTTTCCCTGCTTTCTTTATTGCCTATCTTGCTTTCAAAAACCGAAATAAAAAAAACTTTTCCCATACTAAAAATACCCCTAAAAAAAGACTTAGTCTTTATAGTAAAAAGAGTTGGTTTTCGTAAAAAAAGACTTGGTTTAAAAAAATTAAAACCAAGTCTTTTTTCAAAAAGTCTTACTCTTTTTATAAGCAAGTCTATATTCTGTATCTTATACGCTGACTTCTGCCTTGATATGAGGATGAGACTGATAGTTTTCTATAACTATGTCTTCGTATTTGAAAGAAAATATATCCTTTACATCAGGATTAAGCTTCAAAGTTGGCAAAGGTAGAGGTTCCCTTGTAAGTTGCAACTTAGCCTGTTCAAAATGATTGTTATAAAGATGAGCATCGCCGAAAGTATGCACAAAATCTCCGCATTCCAATCCTGTTACTTGTGCCATCATGGCAAGCAAAATACTATATGAGGCAATATTAAAAGGAACTCCAAGAAATATATCTGCACTTCTTTGATAAAGTTGAAGCGAAAGTCTTCCATTTGCAACATAGAACTGAAACAGACAATGACAAGGAGGAAGAGCCATTTCATCTATCTGTGCTACATTCCACGCAGATACAATCATACGTCTTGAATTTGGATTGTGTTTTATCTGATTTACAACATCTGATATCTGATCTACAAATCCGCCATCCTTTTTGTCCCAATGACGCCACTGATAACCATATATAGGACCAAGACTTCCATCTTCTCTCGCCCATTCATCCCATATACTTACCTTGTTATCGTGAAGATATTTTACATTTGTATCCCCATTCAAGAACCAAAGTAACTCATGTATTATGCTTCTTGTGTGTAGTTTTTTTGTTGTCAAAAGAGGGAAACCATCTTGCAGATTAAACCTCATCTGATAACCAAAAATACTTCTTGTTCCTGTGCCTGTCCTATCTCCTTTGTCGGTTCCTGTCCTTAGAACCGTGTCTAATAAATCCAAATATTGCTTCATATATATGATATGTATTATATTCTTCTGCCACTTCCTACTTCAAAGTGGTATTTTACTATTCCTAAGTCTATTTTTGTATATATTCCCAATCCACGTCTTGAGATTTGAGCTTTATCTCCTTTTAAGGTGATTTTAAATTTTTGCTGGTTGATAGCAGTAGGAGCAAGCAAGGCTGCATCCACTCCATTCTTAAACCAATCAGGAGGATTTTTTACATCGCAGACATCTTTGTAGTCTTTTATCTTATGTCCTACGCCTTGTGTTACACCATAACCAAAACAAATAACACAAACAAGTTTCTCATCCTCTGCAACGGTGAAAGCATCCTGAACTTTTTTAAAAGTCAAGGCAACCCAGCAACTATTCAATCCTAAGGTCTGTATAAGAAGAACAAGTCTTTCTCCATAATACCCTACCCTTTCAGACAAATCTTCTGCTTTCTTACCAACACATGCTACATAATTCCTTACTCCTCTAAATTTTCCGTAATGGGCTGTTATAGACTGAAAAGCCAAAGGCTCATTCTCCACAAGTTGAAAATGCAATCCTCCTTCAGTATTGCATTTTTCAATCTCTTGTCTAAGGATTTGAAGTTTCTCTTCCTCTATTGCCCTATCCAAATAGGCACGCACAGAATGCCTCTCTTTGATTGCCTGCTCTATTGTCATAAAAAAAATTATAAATCTTTGCCAATATCTTTACGGAAGTACATTTTGTCAAAATGTATCTTGCTTATCTCGTTGTAACATTTGTTTAATGCTTCTTGCATACTATCTGCCAAACAAGTAACAGCAAGAACCCTACCTCCTGAAGTTAAGATTTTGCCTTCTTCTCCTTGTTTTGTTCCTGCATGATAAAGAATAGCGTCCTTACAATCAGCCAATCCACTTATAAGTTTTCCTTTCTCGTAACTTTCAGGATAACCTCCTGAGCAAAGCATTACTGTTGTTGCAACTTGAGAAGTTATTTTCATATCATATCTATCTAATTCTCCCTTACCAAGAAGTTCAAAGGCTTCAACAATATCTGAATCAAATCTTGCAAAAACACTTTCACTTTCAGGGTCTCCCATTCTTACATTGTATTCTATTACAAAAGGATTGCCATCAACATTCATTAAGCCAAAGAAAATAAAGCCTTTGTATTTCATTCCTTCTTTTTGCAAACCTTCAATAGTAGGCTTAATTATTCTTTTTTCTACCTTACCCATAAATGATTTGTCACAGAAAGGAACAGGAGAAACACTACCCATACCTCCTGTATTCAATCCTTTATCTCCTTCTCCTACTTTTTTATAGTCTTTGGCTTCAGGCAGAAGAACATAATGCTTACCATCCGTAAGAACAAAGACACTGCATTCTATTCCGCTTAGGAACTCTTCAATAACAACCTTGCTTGATGCTGCTCCAAATTTAGAATTCAAAAGCATATCTTCCAATTCTCTTTCTGCTTCTTGAATAGTAGGAAGAATTACTACACCTTTTCCTGCAGCCAAGCCATCAGCTTTGAGAACGTAAGGTGGTTTTAATGTTCTCAAAAACTCTTTTCCTTCTGTAACTGTCTGAGAAGAAAATGTATTGTAGCGTGCTGTAGGAATCTGGTATTTTTGCATAAAATCCTTTGCGAAATCTTTACTTCCCTCTAACTGTGCTGCAAGTTTATCGGGACCAACAACAATAACTTGAGGGTTATTGTCAGCAAAATAGTCTGTAATACCATCTACTAAAGGCTGTTCTGGTCCTACAACAAGAATATCTATATGTTCTTTTTTGCAGAATTGAGATATTTCTTCAAAACCATTAAGATTTATGTTTTCTCCCCAAAGATTCATACCTGGATTTCCTGGAGATATGTATAGTTTCTCTGTTTTTTTGCTTAAAGATATTACTCTTGCTAAGGCAGATTCTCTTCCACCACTTCCTAATAATAAAATTTTCATCTTGAATATCTATATATTAAATTATTTATCTGTGAGATTCTTTCAAAAGATCAACTATTGTTTTAACAGGATTAAAAGTAGACAAAGGAACTTCTACAAATATTGTCAGCCAATCACTCATTGCTCCATTCCAAAGTCCTGGTCTTTCTTGTGCTTTAATAGTTTGACCAGCAAAACTTTTTTCTGAAATAAATCCTGCTTGTTTATCAACGAAATTTTGCAGTCTATATTTCTTACCATCTGCTTTTGTTGTAGATATAACTAAATCAACAGGGTTGAAATGAGTAGCTTGCATAAATATCTTGCTTTGCTCTAAAGAATTTAAATCAACTTGTGCTTTCTCTACTATTTGTAATGAAACCTCTCCATCTTTTTCAACAAAGAAAGGTCCTCCTCCTGGTTCTCCTTCGTTCTTAACCATACCGCAAACTCTCAAAGGACGGTCAAGAAAGTTTTTAAGATATCGTTTATACTGCAATAGTGTATTGAACTCAGTATAGTTTTTAACCTCAGAAATAAAGGCTTGTCTGCGTATGATATTGTATATAGAGACAAGTTCCTGCTTTGAGCATTCTTTCTTCTCAAGCTTCTTTTGCAGAGAGTAAATCTTTTGTTTTGCTCTCAAAAGAACTCCTGCAAGAAACTCCTTATACTCGTAAGTTTCTTTTCTATATTTAGAAGAAACATTATCTATATTCTTTATAAATATTATATCTGAGTGCAATTTGTTAAGGTTTTCTATCAAAGCACCGTGTCCTGCAGGACGGAATAAAAGTTTTCCTTCTGCAGTATGAAAAGGCTGATTACTCATATCAACTGCAATAATGTCAGTTGAATGTTGTTGGAAAGAAAAACTTATATCATATTTAACTTTATATTGTTTTTCATATAAAGGAACAAGTTCTTTCTTCAACTTTTTAAATCCGTCAAGATGTTCTTTAAGTATAGAGAATTCTATTTTTGCTTCACCATTAGAATTACAGTACTTCGCTGCTTCCATTAGATGTTCTTCAAAAGGAGTTACTACAGAATTGTCTTTATTTTTGTGGAATATAATCCATGCTTTTGGATACTTCCCGTAGTTTAATCCTTTTTCCAATAAAATATACTCTACTATTGTTTTATAATCCTTAGTTTTCAAACATTGTTCAACAGTAAGATTATCTTTCTCCATTGCTTCTTGAAGAGCAGGATAAAAAGCAAAATCTTTTATATTCTCTATAAGTTTCTGCACTAAAGGAAAAGTATGAAAAGGTGTTGCTTTTTCATCTTTATAATCAGAAACAAAAGAATAAAGGTCTTTCATCATTCTTGTTGCAGCACCAGATGCTGGAACAAACTTCATCACTTTTATTTTATCTCTTTCATTTCTGTAAAGAGAAATAAAATCTTTTATCTCTTGCTTAGAAAAAGAATTAATACCATCTCCTATTGTAGCAGCCTTTTTCAACTGCATAGATTTAAAACCATTGACAAAATTTTCTACTTGTTCTTCTGCTTCTTTTATTGTTAAGCCTTGTGCTTTTATCTGCTCAACATCTTCTTTTGAAAATATCATAATGTATGTTCTTTTTGCGTCTTGCAAAGATAGTAATTTTTTTTTAACTGCCGATAATAAAGAGAAAAATAATAAAAATAAACACACTTTAAAAAAAAACGAACATACTAAAAAGCATGTTCGTTACAATATACAGTATGATTCTCATCTTTCTATTTTAGATAGTCTTCGTAGTAGTGGAAAATCTTTTTATAGAGTTCTACTCTGTCTTTTCCGCGTACATTATGTTCGTGAGAAGTATACATAAAGTAATCCACAGGTTTTTTCTTCTCAACGCATTGTCTGATAAACTCCAAAGAGTGCTGAGGAACTACGGTATTATCCAAATAACCCTGCATTACAAGTATATGCTGGCTGTCTTTCATATTATCAATCAAGTTAAGCACACTGCTTTCTTCATATCCTTTCTCATTATTTTGAGGAGTTCCCATATATCTTTCTCCATACATCACCTCATACCACTTCCAATCTATAACAGGACCTCCTGCTGTTGCAACTTTTATCGTTTCTGGATTATTTAAAGCCAAAGAAAGAGTCATAAAACCTCCATAAGACCAGCCGTCTATTCCTATTCTCTCACTATCTACAAAAGGTAAGGATTTCAAATAATCTATTCCTCTCATTTGGTCTCTCATTTCCACTTTACCACATTGATGCCATATAGCACTTTCAAATTCATAACCCCGATTAGCAGAACCTCTACCGTCTAAAGTCCATACTATATAATCCTGTGTTGCAAGGAAAGGAAGAAAATAGCCTGCTCCTGCCGTATAAGAATCTGTTATAAGTTGTGCATGAGGACCATTATAAACATAAACAATAACGGGGTATTTCTTATGAGGATTAAAATCCTTTGGTCTTATCATACGAGTATAAAGAACAGTACCGTCTTCCGCATGAAGAGTATCTATAATGATAGAAGGATTATTACTCAACTGTTCCATTGGATTTTCGCAACGTTCAAGGTCTCTTATTATCTCACCTTTTTCATTTCTAAGCACAACTCTATATGCTTCATCAGTAGAAGAATAAGTATCTATAAACATTGTTCCTTTTTCATTATAGGAAACATAATGTGTTCCGTGCTCACGAGTAATACGTGTAATCTTTCCATTCTTCAAGTTAAGAGAATAAAAATTACTTTCCAAAGGAGAGTCTTTTGTAGCATAGAAATACAAGACATTGCCTTTGTCGTTAAATCCTGCTATTTCATTAACCATCCATTCACCCTTAGTCAGTTGTTTTATCTCTTTGCCGAGTGTGTCATAAAGATACAAATGTTGCCAACCGTCTTTCTCTGAGAAGAATATAAACTTTGAAGCGTCTTTTGGTAGAAATACAATCGGATGTTCTGGCTCCACGTATTTGTTTGCCGTCTCTTCTATCAAGGTACGTTTCTTTAAGCCTGTGTTTGCATCGTAAGCCTCCAACCATAGATGATTTTGTAAGCGGTTAAGCTTTTGGATATACACGGTATTGCCGTCCAAAGAGAAAGCTATGTTGGTAAGATACATCTCTCTTTCTTCCAAAGTATTGTTTTGTCTTGTTTTCAGTATGACTGTTTTGTCTGTGTCAAAGTTATACACATACACAAGCACCTCATGAGACTTCATACCTGCCATTGGGTACTTTATAATCTGAGCTTTTGCTTCTCTTTCCTGAGTATTCACCAAAGGATAGTCTCCTACCATGCTCTGATCCATACGATAAAAGGCGAGATGTTTGCCATCATTGGAAAAGAATGTTCCTTTCTCTATTCCAAATTCATTTCTATGAACACTCTGTCCATATATTATGTTAAGCGAATCTCCATCTGTGGTTATATTTCTTTCTACTCCGGTTGCAGTATTTTTTATCCACAGTTGATTATCTCTTACAAAAGCTTCATTCTTTGATTTTTCATTTATTTCAAGGAAGTCTTTATTCTCTCTGTCTCTGTTCTCTACTTCAATATCCTCATCAACTATCTTGTCTTCGCCTTTTTTATTCACGATATGCTTCTTCCATTGATTATCTCGGTAGGAATATTCATCATTGTTTTCAAACTTAAAGGAATACTTTGTTGCTTTTACTCTATAAGTGCCGTCCATTAAATGTTCAATATCCATCTTGTTTTGAGCATTAAGCCCCAAAACAACGGACAAAACCAATGTTAATACAAAAAATCTTTTATTCATTTCTATTAATATTTTATTGTCTTTTTATTTATCATAACAAACTAAGGTCAAATCTCCGTTCCTCTTAGAATGTTTCTTAAAAATCCATATCCATTATACGTATAAAACTCGGTTCTATCGTAAGAATATCTGGATTATTATTGTTCGCTGTAACGATCTTGAATATCTCCTTGGTAGAAATACTATCTATTGTAACGATATAGTTCTTCAGTCCGCCTAAATCCGCAAGCTCAAAAGTATAATTATAACCAGCGAAGATATTATCCAAATCAATATCTCCAAATACTTGTAGCATTATAACTCCATGCGTAACCTGTATTGTTCCGTCCTTGTATTCCAAAACAGGTTCCACGTATGTAAGAATATTATGCTTGTTCAACACTTTATGCCTGCGGCTTTCAAAAGTTTTCCCTTTTATTTCAGGCAGGGAAATTATAACCAAGTCATCAGAAAGTTGGGCTACTATTTCAATATTTTCATTTTCCAGATAAATCTGTACATCCTGATTGTAATTAACACAGTATTGATCTTTCTTTATGCTGAAATTTACTTTCTCTCCGTCTTGTATGTAATAAATGTGTTCTGTTGCGTCTTCGTCTTCGCCATCCGAACAGGCAGAAAACAGAAAACCAAGACTCATTATGCAGACAATAACAAACAAGGTTCTGTCTATAACTTTTAAGATGATGTTCTGTGCTTTCATTTTATGTTATTTTATCATTAATATTTTTTCCAATTTCTGAATTTTAAAGAGAAAATACCAAAGAAAGCTTCTTTAAATATCTTCATACTCATTTTACTTTGTCCAAGTACTCTATCTGTGAAAATGATAGGCACTTCTTTTATCTTGTAACCAAGTTTCCACGCTGTGTATTTCATTTCTATTTGGAATGCATAGCCGACAAACTGTACCTTGTCAAAGTCTATTCTCTCCAAAAGTTTGCGAGTATAGCAAACAAAGCCAGCTGTTGCATCACAGACCTTCATTCCAAGCATCTTTCTTACATAAACAGAAGCATAATACGACATTATCACCCTTCCTATCGGCCAATTGACAACTGAAATCTTACCATCCAAATAACGAGAACCAATAGATAGGTCTGCACCTTGCTTACATGTGTTATACAAGTCTATTAATGATTTTGGAGGATGAGAAAAGTCCGCATCCATTTCAAATATATATTCATAATCTCTTTCCAAAGCCCATCTAAAACCGTGAAGATATGCCGTACCAAGTCCAAGTTTGCCTTTTCTTTCTTCCAAATACAGTCTATTTGGAAACTCTTCTATTAGCCTTTTTACGATTTTGGCTGTATCATCGGGAGAATTATCATCAATAATCAGAATATCAAACTCCTTTTCCAAGTTGAACACATAACGGATAATGTTTTCTATATTCTCTTGTTCCTTGTATGTTGGTATAATTACTAAACAATCTGTCATAAGGCAAATAGGTTTTTTATTTCTCTGTATTTCTATATTTCATCAGTTCGCCTGTAGAAGGAAAATCCACAGGGTTTTCTTTTATCTCTCCTTTTTCATTCAACAATATAAAACTTGGGAACATTCTAAGGTGAAATGCTTTAGTCATATCGTAGTTATTGTTGAAATAGACGAAAGGCCAGCGGTATTTGTTACCCACTTTGTTGTTACGGATAAAATTATACATCTTTTCAAAGCTATTATCCAAACAAATAGTCAAAACATTAAGATTGTCCTTTATGCTGTCGTAACAAAAATGTATGCTTTCCAATTCCTTCAAACAGGCTACGTCATCCAAACGCACGAATGCAACAAGCATAGGCTTACCGTTGAAGAATGATTTCAACTCTATTTCCTCCTGGTCAAGGTTTTTCACCTTATAATCTCCCACGCCTATGTTCTCAGCGTTGATTGTAGAAAGATATTTTACAAGATTATTAGCAATAATGGAATGTTTTTCAAACTTGGTAGTAACTTTAAACTTTTCCAAAATGCTTATTATAAGATTTTTGTCAAATATACCATCCAAATAAGCATCTTTCATTCCTTGCAAGAAAACTAATTCCCTGAAAACTTCATTAACCAGCACCTTATCTCTTCCTAATGCATCATTGAAAGCAGAATAATTGCCACTCAAAAGCCAAGATTCAATATCTTTACGAGATATATATTTGTAGCCTAAAGAAAAATATCTTTCAAATATTGTCTGAAAACAATCCATATAGCCAATATTGTCATAAAGAATAGGAGAAGAGGCAAACATCTCTTCTTTTGTGGCTAAACGAGACTTTAAATAAAAAGAGTACATCACACTTTCAAACTCATAATTTATATAGTTCTCCACGTATTCATTACCTTTATACTTCAAAAGCAAAGAATCCCTCAAACTAATAAAACCTACTTTTGTCAAAGAGTCCTTTAAGAAAAGCAAACGTCTGTTTTCATAGACATATTCCCCTAACAGATTATCCACATCATTGATTGGAGTGTTTATTCCATCATATCTTTCCATCTCTAATCTTGCAGGCAGACGCAAACCATAAAGAAAGGCAGCATTGGAATCTTCTTGTGAAAAACTAAAGTCTGAAATCTTTAAATTATATTTTACTCCTGGTTTTGCGACAAAGGAATATTTCATCAAATCCACTTGAACGATTATCTCCTTTGTTCCATCAGTCAAAAAAGAGAGAGAAAAATTTGTATCATATTCTCCGAGTGTCGTTGTTGCTCTCAAATCCGTATAACCCGAAAGCCTATCTTCAACACAATAAACATCTATCTTTTTTCCAGCAATATCCTTTCCGTTGCCACTTATGAAGACATTCTGTGCAAAGGCAAGGGAAGATACCGCAAATAATAGGTATATTTGTACAATTCTTTTCATACCACAAAATTACAATATATTTCTTTAACTGCAATAAAAATTTGAGTTTTTCTTTTTCAGGTCTTTTTCTCCTGAAAAACAAGTGGGAAAATTTGAGTTAATAGACAATTCCTGTCGGATGCTAAAATCCAAGATTTTCTGACAGGAATTTCTTATCAAAAACTTAGGGTAAAAATCACATGTTTTCAATCGTAAAAAACAAAAAGAAGAGTTGATAAAAAAAGAGTTGGATTTGAGAAAAAAAGACTTACTCTTTTTATGCAAAAGACTTGATCTTTTTTTCTCAAATCCAACTCTTTTTTCAAGGAATGCAAAACATTGTAAAACAATACTTTACAAAGAGGAAAAATCCATAATTTTTTGATTTAAAGACTGGGGGCTTTGATGCAATCTCGCAGATGAATGCAATTATTTTCTTTTTTTTGAGTTATTATATCTGATTAAAAAAAACAAAAAAGCACAGACTCATGAGTGAATTCAAAATAGGAGACAGAGTAAAGTTTCTTAACCGCACAGGAGGAGGAATAATTACAAAAATAATATCACCTTTGGTTGTCCATGTAGAAGAAGACGGATTTGACGTTCCTACACTTACCAAAGAAATAATCTTAGACCACGTTGATGATAAAGCTGGTAAGATATTTACTTCTGAATACAAGGGAGAGTTTTCTGAGAAAGAAGACAAGCAAAGCAATGAACTCATAGTTGGAAACGACAATAATGTAGAGAAAGTCTTCCTTTCCCGCAAAGGACAGCAAATGGACAAAGGTGTTTATCTGGCTTTTGTGCCAAAGGATCAAGTTTGGATACTTACACAGGGCTTTGATGTCTATCTAATCAACAATACTGATTATTATGTTCTCTATTCCATTGCCTTAAAACAAGAAGACGGATTTTTCAAAGGAGAAGATTTCGGTTCATTGTCAGGCAAGGAAAGAGTACATCTTGCAGAACTCAAACCAGCACAAGCTGAAAAATGGGCAAATGGAACCATTCAGTTGCTGTTTCATAAGGACAATGATGACAAAATCTTCAATCCAGTTTCCTATCAATTGAAAATCCGTACTGGAAAGTTCTATAAAGAAGGCTGTTTTGAACATAATGATTTAGTTGGCGAAAAGGCAATGGTCATTCCTATAAGTATTTTGAAAGACAACAGTGTCTTTGTAGAGAAAGATCAGGAAAAGAAACTTTTGGAGCAGATAAAAATAGAGAAACATGACATTAAACCCATAGAACATAAAGAGGTTTCTTTCTTTGACAAATATATGGTTAGTCGGAGAGAAGCTGAAGTTGATTTACACATAGAAGAACTGACAGAAGACGAAAGCAAGATGCAAGCATTTGAGAAATTCAATATTCAAATGGAGCATTTTAGGAAATGTCTTGACGAAGCAATAAAAAGAAACTTAGACAAAATAGTATTTATCCACGGAGTTGGACAAGGAACACTGAAAAAAAGTATTGAAGATGAACTCAACAAATACTCTTTTGTTCATTACTTTCCTGCTTCTATGCAAAAATATGGCGTTGGTGCAACAGAAGTCATTATAGGAAAAAGACCTTAAACCCTATTTCTTGCTTAGAATATATTATTAAGGTCTATTCCGTCAAAATTACCTGAAGACATCATAAGTATACAAACATCTTTCATTTCTATCTTATGCAAGTCTGTTAGCATATCTTTTACATCTGTATAAACTTTAAGGTCTTGCTTATTGAAAGCCTCATAAACGTCTTGCTTGTTTAAATCTGGAAGACGTTTTAGTTCTATTGCATGCTTATTGTAATAAACCATGGAAACGTCGGCTTTATCCATTGTCCCCTTGTATTGCTGAAGAAACTCTGATGTTAGGGATGAAAAGGTGTGAAGTTCCATGCAAGCCACAAGTTTTCTGTTTGGGAACCAATCCTTGACTGCTTCTATTGTCGCTTTCAACTTTGAAGGAGAGTGAGCAAAATCTTTATATACACTTACACTATCGGTTTTCTTTACAAGTTCCAATCTTTTGCTTGCTCCTTTGAATGATTGCATAGACGCCAAGAAATCTTCATTGCTTATGCCAACTTTTTCCGTTGCAAGCATAGCAGCGTACATATTCATCAGATTGTGTTTTCCAAAAACTTGAATTAGATATTCCTTACCTTTATATATAATATAGGTATTACCTTTTTCTATTTTGTAATCAAAAGCAACGTATGGCAGTTTCTCAATATCCGCCCTACTATTTTCGGCTATCCGTCTTACGTTCTCATCCTCATTGCAATAAATCAAAGTTCCATTTTTCTCTATCTTGTCTGCAAAGATTTGAAACTGCTCTTTGTAGATTTCAAAAGTAGGAAATACATTTATATGATCCCATGCTATTCCCGTAATTATTGCAATATCTGGCTTATAAAGATGGAATTTTGGTCGCTTATCTAAGGTTGAGGTAAGATATTCGTCTCCTTCTAACACCATATACTCTGCTTCTTCTGTCATTTTCACCATAACTTCAAAGCCTTCAAGCAATGCTCCCACCATATAGTCTGTCTCTATTCCACAGTGTTGCATAGCGTGTAGAATCATAGCCGTTGTGGTTGTCTTTCCGTGAGAACCTCCTATGACAATACGCTTTTTATCCTTTGACATTTCATAAAGAAATTCAGGATAGGAGTATATTTTTAAACCGAGTTGTTTTGCTTTTATTAACTCTGGATTATCTTCCTTGGCATGCATACCAAGAATTATTGCATCCAAATCTTTGGTTATCTTCTTTTCGTCCCAACCCACATTATCTGGCAAAATATTATACTTTTCCAATCTTTCTTTTGCAGGAGAAAAAATTTCATCATCACTTCCGCTGACTTCATATCCTTTTAGTTTCAAAGCGATTGCCAGATTATGCATCGCACTTCCGCCTATTGCAATAAAATGTACTTTCATTATGATTTATTTATTGTTTTTGCAAAATTAATAAAAAATGGTATATTTTTTGCAAAACAAAAATAAAAGATTGCTTTTTTTTGTTTTTTTGTTGTTGGTATAAAAAAAAACACTAAATTTGCAACCTGAATAAATTAGAAAATTAACTAACAAAAAAAATTAAAAAACAATGAAAAAATTAGTATTAGCAATGGCAGTTATGTTTGCTTCTGTAACTTTGTTTGCTCAAGCAGATATGAATGCTAAGAAAATGGATAGAGATGCTTTGATAAAGAAGCAAGTTTCTCTTGACAGACTTCAAGTGAAGACATCTATCCCTAAGAAATCATACGCAGAAAACACTTTCTCTTTGTGTGATTTCAGCGATCCAACTGCTTACACTTTTGGTGTAACAGAAAACCACTCTTCAATCAATACTTGGACTTTGTTGGATGGAACAACAACTGTTTATCCTGATTGGTGGCCATTAGTTTATTGGAGAAGCGATGCAGGTACTACTGAAACTGCTTTTGCAACTTGGGTTGATGGTTTTGAACCTACAGGTGATATACCAATGAGTGTTCTTAACGGTTTTGCTGGTTTCGATCTTTATGATGTAGAAGGAACTGACCAAGTTGAGGCTTTTGTTAAGATCAATACTCCTATTCACACAACAGGCGAACAAATAGACATCCATTTTGTTCAATTAGTTCCGACTCTTTGGAATAATGATAATTATTTCATTGATTGGTCAACTGATCCTAATTTTGCAGCTGGAACTTATGATTCTGTAAAATTCAATCTTAAAAACATAGACGGCTACGCTGGAGACTATTGGGGTTCAGACGCTCTTATAGGTAGAAAATACGTAAATATTCCTGCCGGTACAAGCATTTGTGATATTACAACTCCAGATCAAGATGTTTATGTTCGTTTTAGAGTAACAGCTCCTGCTCCAGACGATAACAGGGCTGGTTATTACTGGTTCTTAGATGACGTTGCCTATGGAATTACTCCTGCTAACAGAATTGACGTTTTAAGTTATTCCATAGATGATGGCTATAGAGTAGTCCCTGAAATACTTATCCCTGAACCATTCCGTTCAACTGCAACAATATCTAACACTGGCTCTTCTACTGCAGAAGACCTTATGCTTGCTAACTCTTTCTATTCTGTAACAGCTGGTGCTACAGAAAATGATCCAGATGTATACACTTTCATTGACCGTGGAACTTCTGACACAGTAGATCTTGCAAACGAAATATTCACAGTATATCCTCACACAGGCACCGATGGCAATCCAGATTTAACCCGTCCTGAGTATATTAGATACAAAGATATGTCAGTTTCTGATTATGCCATTGCTCAATCAAATGAAGGTGCTGGTGTTTATGCCTACACTGCTGATTTGATTTATTCAATAGATGGAGAACAATATTCAAAGAATCTTGACACAAACTACTATTATGTATACCCAGAAGATGAAGCAAGATCTCATTGCTACACTTGGCAAAAAGACCTTGGTATCTTATACGAAAGAGCAAGTGGTGTTTGGGATTATCACTACAATCCAAATAACACTTATTTAAGCAGTACTACAGCTCTTTCTGACGGATATAGAGTATGTGCAGCTTTCACAGCTCAAGGAACAGTAAATGATGGAACTAATGCTTACCTTGCAGGTATAGAAGTTGTTCCTGCTGTAGATTCTTGTGAAGCAGGTGCAGTTATCAAAGGTTCTCTTTGGAAATTCAACAATGATGCAACTGCTTATAGCGATGCTGTTGTAGAAGTTTTAGACAATGAAGAAAATCCTGTTGAATCATTAGAACATACAGTTCTTGCTTCTGAATTGAACAATTCTTCAGATCCTAACAATAGCACAGAACGTTTCTCTGGAAGCAACCTAAACACTATCTTCCTTCCTTTCACCTACACTAACAACCCAATGGAAGATAATACAACATATTATGCTTGCTACACTAAAGTAGGTAATAATGGAAAATTCTACTTAGGAAAAGACTATGATGGTTGGACAAGCTACAGTTATGGTAGTGGTTGGTCTATCTTAGTATGGTCTGCTAACATGGCTTCTTCTCAAAGTCAATATGACTGGGGTTATTTATGGTTCACAAGTGCATACTCTCAAGGTTCTGTTCCTATGATTCGTATGGTTGTTTCTGATATACCTAACCCAATCTCAAGCATAAACGAAGTTTCTACAAACGCTACTTCTTATATGAATGCATATCCTAACCCTGCAACAGATAATATGACTTTATCTTATAGCCTTAACCAAAGAGGAAATGTAACTCTTACTGTTACTGACCTTATGGGAAGAACTGTTATCTCAAGAAACGAAGGTAACAGAGATGCAGGTGTTGCTTACAAATCAAATGTTGATGTTAGTGCTTTGAACAACGGAACTTATTTCTATACAATAGAAGTAAATGGTGTTAAATCTACTAACAAACTTGTTATAAACAGATAATAAGATAGTATTATCATAAACAAAAAAACACACACCATAGTTTCGGTGTGTGTTTTTTATTATTAAAATCTTGCACACGCAACAAAAAAATTATAATTTTGCAACCTAATTACAACCTTTCCACTAT